>MDTG01371333.1_pt1 | contig 29782 bp, 29 predicted proteins | sample 811421 | NCBI WGS metagenome assembly MDTG01 (sample SAMN05326645, study PRJNA326480) | marine metagenome | isolation source: seawater | place: Pacific Ocean: South East | collected 2011 | reverse complement strand
ATATCAGGATCAACGTCAGCGCTCAATTCTATGGAACTGCTGCCAGTCATACTCTGAGCTTTTTCGATTATCTGACCCTCAAGATCTTGCGTTAACGGGACGGCGGTTATAACTTTCGCAATTTGTATGCCTTTTGCTTTGCGATACAATTCTAAAAAAGCATCGGCTACTTGACCGAGTAACGAAACTCGCTTATTGTTGGCTAAAAGCACAAAAAGATCTTTTGTTACTTGAGTAACATTAGGAAAAACCTCACTCAAGACCTTCTGCTTGTCATAAGTTTTAATAACTGGACTGCGCAGGACAGCACGCAAATCAATGCTCACAGAGAGGGTCTCAGCAATACCTTCCATGTCGGCTAAAATAGACTTAACTTGGGCCTTTTCTTCAGCCCGAATTAAAAGTGCTTTAGCATATCGTAATGCTACTCTATTACCTATCATCCCTTTAACTTAATGATGAATCTTCTAGCAAACTTTTAACTAGTTTTTGCTGTTTGTCATCAGTTGTTAGATTTTGCTTGATAACTTTTTCCGCAATTTCTAAAGACAAACCAGCTACTTGATTTTTGATCTCCGATATCGCAGTTTTTTTCTCATTTTCTATTGCAGCTTGAGCTTGAACCATCAATTTATCGGCCTCTGCTTTTGCCTCATCTTTGGCTTCGTTTATCATTTTGTTCTTAATATCACGAGCTTCTTTGAGCATAGAATCTCGTTCAGCTCGGGCTTCCTTTAATAGCTTATCGTTATCTGCTTGTAAATTTGCCATCTCTTCTTTAGCTCGCTGAGCAGACTCTAAAGCATTTTTGATTCCCTTTTCACGCTCGTTAACTGCATCTAAAATTGGTTTCCACGCATATTTTTTTAGCAACAATACTAACAAAACAAACAAGATTGTCTGCCAAAAAAATAAGCCGACTGAAAATTCTCCTAATAGTTTTTCCATAAATTTTACTCGTTAAGAGTTTGTTTTTAACAGATCGCCGAAACCGACGTTTATATTGAATAAACACCGAAGTAACCAACCGTTACATCGGTGTTTTCTATTAATAATTAGGCAGCAAAAATTGCTGCGAAACCAAATCCTTCAATCAAAGCTGCTGCAATTAGCATCGACGTTTGAATTTTTCCGTAAGCTTCAGGTTGACGCGCAATCGCTTCCATGGCTTTACCACCGATTTGACCGATACCGATACCAACACCGATAACTGCTAATCCTGCTCCTACAATAGTTGGAATAGTCATAATTGAAATTTATTTAAATTAAACATTCTCTTCTAGGTTACAAGTGTTCAAGTTCTCCATTGTGCTCTGTAGCATGGTCATGTGATTCACTTGCGAATCCAAAATATAGTGCAGACAACATTGTAAATATGTAAGCCTGCAACAAAGCCACAAGCAATTCAATCAATGAAATTGCGAATGACAAACCAAACCCTAGCGGCCCAGCAATCCAATTTTGAAAAATATAAATTAGTCCGATCAGGCTTCCTAATACAATATGTCCTGCTTGCATATTGGCATACAATCGAATTAAAAGTGAAAAAGGTTTGATAAAAATTCCCAGTATTTCGATGGGAATTAAAATAATATATAAGGGGATTTTAGCTCCCCATGCCATGCCGTCGCCAAGCGGATCAAAAATATGCTTCCAATAATCTTTTGTCCCTGTCAAATTAGTCAACAAAAACGTAATTATTGCCAATGCAGTTGTAATTGCAATATTTCCTGTTACATTGATTCCTAATGGGGTTAATCCAAAGAGATTCAAAAACCAAACAAAAAAGAAAACAGTTAGCAAATACGGCATGTAATATCTGTATTTTTGTTCTCCAATATTAGGAATGGCAATATCATCTCTTATGTATATAACAATTGGTTCAAAAAAACGGCCTACTCCCTTGGGAATGCTTTTATTACGAGCGTACGATTTGGCTAAAGAAGAAAAAATCCAAAACAATAAAATGCTAACCAGCATGATCATGAAAACACTTTTTGTTATTGACAAATCCAACGGAGCAGTGTTTAAAATATGATGATTTTCATCATAACTCATGGTTCCATCAGCATCGGTCTCAAAAATTTTGTAGGAGTGTTCATCCAGTCGAAAATATTTTCCACCTGACTTCACTATTGCCTCACCGTGCTGTAATTCACTTGATGAAAACAAATGCAACCCATCAGACCATAAGATTACCGGTAGCGGGAAACCAACTGAATGATGATCTCCTTCGATGTCAGTGTAAGAAAACAAACTAAAGTCATGGGTGTCTAAATTATGATGTTTCACATACTGACTGACCTCTGCCTTGCGATCTTCAATAGTACCACCTCGTGACTTCGGCTCGCCCTCGCTCGCAGCTGAGACCATTTGGGAAAACAGAGTAAAAACCAAATAAATAATCGTTGACGAAGCGCGATTCGATGACATAAAAGATGTATTAAACTCTCAATTAAAATCGCGGCAAAAATACCACTATTGGTTAGAATCTAAAAACAAAAGGAGTGTTTTTTTAACTAGTTTAATTATTAAAAAAATCACAAGCGATTCAGTCGTTTAGATAAAAACCCTAATTCCATTAGAATACAGGCTAGATAGGGCACAAAAAAAGACAAAGCCTCTCCTTTCGAAACATAGTGATCAAGATTTATTTCAGGCCAAATGAACAAGAAAAAAAAGAGAAACTTTAGACTACTTAATACAATAAATGACCAGCCAATGAAAATAGATTTTGTGTCTAAAATTTTAATAACCAATAAAATTAAAGTAAGTCCTAATGAGTAATTTAGTGCATATGAGGTAAGCATCAGGGCAAACATTGCATTTAGTCCAAAAAAATAATACCCGCTGTACTGAATCAAAAATAAAGAGACAATTACAATTGTGAAGACCTTGGGGAAGCTATCAACCTTCATAAAAGTTCAAGAATTGAGTTTATTAGTTTGTTGTAAGACTAAATAGAAAGATAGGGCAACTCCGAGCAGAGTGCCCATTATTTCCGGCGTTTTTGACTGAGTTTCCCAATGAGTCGCGCACCATTGCCCTGTCTTGTTACCCAGATAAATAATAGCGCCAATCTCGAGTCCTATCCCCATTAGCACTAACCACCTCTTCCAAGAATTTTCTTTGGAGGACATTAACAGAAAATATCAGACAGATGAAGTTTCAGCTGATTCAGGCTTTTTTAGCCGATGCTTGCGATCGAATAAAGTCGTCTTGTTAGCCGGACCTGACTCAGAAGTTGGCTTTAACTCTTCTTTCATGCTGCAAGTACCGTTAAAAATTGCTCCAGGCTCAACAGAAAGTTTACCAACTATAACTTCACCCTGAATTCTGGCTGATGATTTTAAAGTCAAAGTTCCACTTACATGTAGTTCTCCTTCAACACTGCCTTCAAGGTCAGCATCCCCACAAACTAATTTGCCTTTTATTATACCTGCTTTACCCAAGACAACTTTTGAAGGCTTCTTTAAAGTGCCTTCGATCGTCCCGTCGATTCGAAAAAAACCAGTTGAGGTAATATCACCCACAAGTTTCGTTCCCTCATTTATTCTATTTTGACTTACTGAAGGTTCCATAAATTGCTTTTGTTTTTTTTCACTAAACATAGATTAACTCTTTACTGTCCAGGTTCATTGACCTTAAAACTCTGAAGTTCAAGATACTCAATTAAATTTTTATGCCACTGCATCACGCGATAATTGTCACTGGAAATCACAAAAAACGGACTATCAAGCATTAAACTCGGGTCTTCGGCTAAAGTTTCTGCAAAACCCTTTGCGCCAAGTAACGATTTCAGGCCGTGAATAACGACAAATGATTGGCCTGGAACGTAATAGTCCAAGCTGGCAGACAAGTTTTCCCTGGAGAAGTTTGTCAAAGCTGCTTTAACTAACTCCAGATAGGAGTGCTGTTTTTCAATATTTTTGCCTTGAAAATGGTAGATAATTTTATATTTTACTCCTTCTGAATTAAATTCGGACGAAGCTATACCGGGCAAAACACTACTGTAGATCTCTTGTGCTTGTTTACCCTCCTCGGACTGCGGGTAAGTCAGTGCAACAAAATTAATGGCATTTTTATATGCTATAAATCCTTCCACATACATTAGAGCCGTGGCCTTCAGTAGTTCAAATTTAGGCAATATATCGTTCCCTGTGTACAAATTAATATACTCTTCGCACCGGTCAAGGACTTCCTGATATTTGCCTTTTTCGAAAAACTTATAAAGGGCATTGTACTTAAATTCTGGACTAGATTCATCACTAGTCAATTGGCTTCGTGGATTTGTCAAGATTTCGGCATAGCGAGAGTCGGGATGAAACTCTATAATGTCTTTTTTCCATGCTAAAGCCGCTTCTTTATTTTTAAGTACCTCATAAATTTTATATAGATAATATTTTGAGGGTAGCACCAGACGCTCCTGAGGGTCAAGTGTAAGCAACTTTTCTAATTTATCTGCGGCACGCTGATATTCTCTGAATTTCTCCTTGTACACAAGTCCCAGTTGATAATACGCAAAATTTCTATCCATTTCAAGAGAATCAATGACTGCTAAATCCGAGGGAATCATCTCTAGGTATGTATTTGGATTCATAATTGCACGTTTCTCGATAGGCACTCCTTCCTCTAAGGCCGCAACTTCGTCCTCACCCCGGGTCATAATAGATTTTGTAGCGTTTCTCCAATTGTCCTCCAAAGAACGATTCCCCCATATAGTTCTGAACTCTTGTTTACCATATGCTAGGGTAGTGTTGTTGTAAAAGTAAAATGTGCCCCCAGAATTATTTTTTCCAGATTTCTTAGTGTAAAACTCTTTGTTTTTTTCCCGCTTTTCTTTTTTAATAGCAGCTATGGAATCTTTCTTAGCAGCCTCGATTAGCTTCTGAGTATAATCTGTAAAATACGACAACCGATCCTCCGGACTCATTGCAACTAATCGCAAAATTGAGTCATTCACCGCCACAATCTCCTCGTATTTAATTACGTCCGCTAAATTCTCTAAGCGCTTTTTAATTCGGCGCCATGGCCGCGAATTTTCCTCTAAGAAAGTCAAGGTGCTGTCATAATATTTCCCAGATTTTTGATACTCTGCCAAATCAAAATTAATGTCAGCTAGGGTACTATAATTAGCTGCCTGGAGCCTACGGTCCTCGTTGTAAAATTTTATGGATTTATTGAAATAGGATACAGCCGTATCGATATTGCTCATAATACGATAAGCATTCCCTGTCTCGTGAAAAATTACATCCCGAAAAGGTCTATTTTCTCTATTATTTCCCAAGTCCAACAACAATTCCTTTAAAGCTGTAGTGTCCCCCTTGGTGTAATCAAAATTTTTGACCTGCTCTAGAAATGCACGAATGTAATATGTGCGTGAAGTATTACGCTTAAGATCGATCACGGCTTGAAAAGCAAAATTAGCGCTGTCCGTTTGAAATATTCGGTTTAAAATTTGGCCTTGAATAAAACGATACCTCCCTTTTAGTTCCTTATCTTGAACCATTTCCGCAGCTAATTGAATCATGGGTAGTGCTGCCTCAAGTGTGTCCAAATTGATGTAGGCTTGAGCCATAATTGCTGCTGCATCTGCTTTATCTTGGACAGTCAGGCCTTTTTTACCAAACAATTCCGCCAATTCTTTAATTGCAACATCTTCATTGCCCAACTGTATGTTAGACTTGGCTTTCCACATGCGCGCCTCATTGATACTGTTAGAGCTAGGGTAACGGTTCAATATAAAGTTGAACGCGTCAATAGCTGGAACAAATCGTTGACTATAGTAACGGGCTTTACCCAATAGCATGTAGGCCTCATCGATTTGTGGGTTGTACTCTTTACCATTGATATAAATCGAATGACGCTGAATAGCCTTGGCTGCTTTGTCCTCAGCTCGATTGAAATTTGGATTACCTTTTTCTCTTGGTTTGAGAATAGCTTCTTTGATCTCAAATCGTTCTATGGGCAATATATCCCAAAAATTATCCCTATAATTAGCAGCCAATTCTTCATTACCTTCGATGAGTGCCTTATCTCCATTATAGAGCGCATTGAACTCAGCTGTGACCGCGCGAAAATTGCGAGTCATGAAAGTGTCCTTTTTCCTCGAGCAGGAGGCCACCATCAAAAGCATCAAGCCAACTATACATATGGATTGAAATTTTTTCACGATAATATCGTTTATTAAAACGCTAACTCTAATTTTAAACCTTTTATTATTGGTTTAAGGCAACAGGAGGGTAAAAATACCATTCTTTTTCCTAAGTCATCGGTTTTGAGTTAAAAAATAGGCCAGATTACCGAATGATCAGCGGGATTAAACCCAGTGAATTTGTACTTTTGAAAAAAATGCTCATGACCTCTGCTCACTCATTAAAAGTGATTGAAAAGCGTGTTTTAACTCCAAATTCAGTGGAGTTGTGTTTTCAATTGCCCCTCGCCCTAGAAAAAGACTTCGCTTTTCAAGCCGGTCAGTACCTTACTTTAGCCCACAATATCGGAGGAAAAGAAGTTCGGCGTTCTTACTCCTTATGTTCAGCACCTCATCAAAAATTATGGAAAGTAGGCGTAAAAAAAGTCGATGGAGGCTTATTTTCCAGCTGGGTAAATGATCATTTATCCGTTGGCAAATCCCTCCAAGTTTTTGCGCCAGAAGGTAAGTTTGTAGTTTCTCCCTCAGCAGACGACTCACAACATTATTTGGCTTTTGCTGCAGGCAGCGGTATTACGCCTATCATGAGTATGATCCTAGAAATTCTTGACCAATCACCCCGCGCTAAATTCACTTTAATTTATGGTAATCAATCTCCAGAAGAAACTATGTTTTTGACAGAACTTGAGGGTCTTTTAAAATCCGAATCCAATCGATTCAGCCTTATCTCATTTTATTCTCGAGTAAAAGCAGAGGGGGCTAGATTTGGCCGTATCGATTCTGCGGCAATCAGACATCTGTTTTTAAATGACCTCTTAGGAATTCAATTCGATCAATTCCTGATGTGTGGTCCTGAAGCTATGATTCAAAACTTGAAGAAAGTTCTTCCAGAGTTCGGAGGCAAGGCTCAAAACATGCACGATGAATTATTCTATACTAGCGCACCTAAGTCCAATGAAGTTGAGGAGGGACTATGCACTTTAAGCATTGTTTTGGATGGTGAAACAACTCAGCTAACAACGGACAAAAACACACCTATCTTGGATGTAATTTTAGATCATGACTTAGATCCACCTTACTCTTGTCAAGGAGGTGTTTGTGGCGCCTGTATAGCACTTATCACTGAGGGTCAAGCCTCTATGGTTAAAAATCAAATTCTTACAGATAACGAGGTGGCCGAGGGTCTAGTATTGACCTGCACAACATTAGCTCAAAGTGATCAATTGACGGTCAACTACGATGAGGCCTGATTTAAGATATTTTGCACTTTTTCTAAGACCTGGTCCGGAGTAATGCTTCGCATAATATGTTCACAGCCTTGAGCTAATTTATTCCCATAAACAGAAGTCGGAGTCATAGGGAATTCCCTGCGATTGACACAGATTTGATTAATTTTAGGCTGACCATAAGGTGCAAAGCCCAGGCTAGGGTGAGTAACGCCCCAAAGAGTCAAAACCGGCAAACCAAAGTTCGTGGCTAAATGTCCATTACTACTATCCATGGCAATCATCAAATCCAAGCCACTCATTAGTTCAAGCTCCTGAATAAAAGGCCATTTTCCCGCCTCACAATAAACTCTATTACAGGTCTTCGCTAAAGACTCCAAGGCTTCTTGTTCATGGCCTGCTGCGCCGAACAACAAAACCGCATGACCAAGCTCATTCAACATTTTACATAAGATTTGGGTTGATTCGATTGGATATGTTTTTCCTGGATAGGCAGCAAAAGGCGCTAGGCCCACTAAACTCCCGTTAGCAGGCCTTAATTCAATCAAGTGGGATTGCACTTGTGAACTAACCGTATTGATATTTCCACTAAAATTATCCTGTGATTTTAACTCGAGATTGAAACCCAACTCTCTGAAGCCATCAGCATAACGCTCATGGGTGCTTTTAAGCCAAGGCAGTGAGGCCTGAAAATGAGCCACTCGTTTCTTTTTTTCTGAACGACCTTTCTTAAAAGTCCTATATTTAAGCCTATGAAGAAGAAAAAAACTCTTGAGTACCTTTGTCCGCAAAACGTCATGCAGATCCAAAAAATAATCGGGCTTGAGAGATTTGATCTCTTTAGACAAGCGCCAAAGACCTAATAGCCCAGAATATGATTTTCTAAGATCGACAGTCTTCAAATTTAAGCTCTCGATATTTAAAAAAATTGGGGCAAATTGCGGCTTTGTAATGAGTGTAATTCGTACCTGATTTTGGCTCAATAAGGCTCTCAATACAGGCACTAGCATGGCCACATCACCCATGGCAGAAAAACGCGCTACGACAATATGACTTGGTGACCGGCTCAAATTATTATTTTTGGCCTCGCAAAACAGGGTTGAGCTGGTCGTCGTTGTACATCTTCATTTGCTTATAAACCTTCATGTATTTATCACCTGAAGCGATATCACTCAATAGCTGCTCTATGGCACTAGTCAAATCATGGCGCTGCTCCAACAGTACGTCTAATTTTGTTTGACAAGCGGTACGATGTTCTAACGACGCGTCTCGGCGCTCAGCTTCTTGACGCATATGATAAATCTTCAAGGCTAGTATAGAAAGACGATCCACCCCCCATGCAGGACTTTCAGTATTTATGGTGGCTGAATCCTTTGTTATGACATCCTTGTTTCTCTCTAAAAAGTAACTATCGATATACTCAACCATGTCTGTACGGTCCTGATTCGAAGCATCAATTTGACGCTTTAGAGTCAATGCTGCAATAGGGTCGATTTTAGGGTCCCGAATGATATCTTCATAATGCCATTGCACGGTATCAATCCAACATTTTCGGTAAAGTAAGTGATTAAGCGTATTAGATTTGGCATCATAAGGGTTGTGAAAACTTTGGTAAGGATCGTCGACAATGTGGTAATGATCAATAACCTCTTGAAAAATAGCTAAAGCGTTTTTTGTGAACATAACTTGTCTTTATTACAAAGATACTTTATTTAAGTAGGAGTAGTACTAAAGGTAAAACCAAAGGTGCTATGGTGAAAAATTCACGCAATAAACTGGGCTGACGCAGCTCAATTAAATTAGCGTACAGCACGGCGCTTAATGGTAAGATAAGCCATAAAAATACTTCAGTTTTTTCATTGGCACTAAATCCTGCTATGGCTAAAGCTAAAATCATTATTCGCCAAACCAATTGTAAGTGGGCCTGACGGATACCCGTGACTTCGCGATGGGCTAAAGGCAAAAAAACAATGGAAATAATAAGCAAAAGCAATGCTGCACCAAAACCCAATTGTAACCACAAGTTCATGGGCCAAGACCACTTCAATGGCGCCAAACTGGCTGAAAATGTTATCGAGTTCAATACAACTGGCTCTCTTAACTCTGGTATTAAGACAACAATAGCTGACTGAATTAGCCAAAGAGCTATCCCCGCCATCAACGGGGCTAAATAATAACGCCACGAACTTTGATTGGTTTTGGCAATAGCAAAGTATAATGGTGCTAATAGAAACACGAACCAGGGATAAAAGGCGGCAACGAGGAAAATCCAAAAGCCAGCATCAAAGATTTTTTTTTCTAAGTTTTGTTCATTGAAAATACTGATCACTCTGCGCAGTGCCAATAGCGCAACGACCAATCCCAAAGACTGAGTCAAGTTCCCAAGATCGGTAGCCGTAACCAAGCCACAAAAAAACCACCACAAACCGAAAGTATTAGGTTGGGTGAGTTTATTTTTACGAAAAATAAAATCTACCAATAAAAGGGCAAAAATAAGAATCATCACCTGTCCAATTAAAGCCAGTAATTGATTCCATAGGAATGGCTCTTTTTGGGTATCAGTTAAAAAGCGTACAATTAAAATTAATGGTAAGGCTAGGGACAGAATGATGTAGTTGGCTGTTTTAGAATTGCTAAAAAAACTTGACAACATAATCCCTATTCTTTATTTTTGTTCGATAAATATAACACTTATGACTTGGAAAGGTTTTTTTAAAGGCATTGAATCTATAGCAGACACTTTGCTATTTAAGCCATTGAATTCAGTTCGTGAATTCGAACTCGATAACTGGTGGGGCGCCAACTTCATGACCTGGATATTTATAGGCATCTTTTTTGTTGCTTTTTACTACTGGATGAGGCAGCTCGCCGCTTTTAATGCCAGTGGAGAAGAAGATCGCAGTCAAACCGCCCACTCATACCTCGGAGACTCTTAAATTGCAATCTGAAGTTCTTCAACTCATAAAACTTTAGAGATCAAACCCGATGTCCTTTCGATAATACATTTTATCAAACGAGACTAAATTCATTCTTTGGTAAGATTTTTTTATGGCTTGTCTAAAGTCTGCATCAAAGGAGGTAACCGCTAATACGCGTCCGCCACTGGTTACAACGTGCCCATCATCAAGGGCTGTTCCTGCCTGAAAAATAATAGATTCTGTTTGTTCTTCTAATCCACTTATTACTTTACCTTTTTCATAACCCTCGGGGTATCCCCCAGAAACCGCCATAATGGTCGCCGCCGAGGCCTCATTCACCACTAAAGGTAGTTTTTCAAGCTCACAGCGTGATGTGGCCACAAGCAATTCTAGTAAATCTGTCTCAATTCGCGGTAGAACGACTTCGGTTTCAGGATCGCCCATACGCACATTATACTCAATCACATAAGGATCCTCCCCGACCTTAATCAATCCAATAAAAATAAAGCCTTGATAAATAAGATCCTCTTTTCTAATACCAGCTACAGTTGGTCTGACAATTCGACTTTCTATTTTCTCCATAAATTCTTGGGTTACAAAAGGCGCTGGAGAAACCGCTCCCATACCACCGGTATTGAGTCCTTTATCACCCTCACCTATGCGCTTATAGTCTTTAGCCGTTGGTAATATCTTGTAAGTATAACCATCTGTTAGAATAAATACACTAAGCTCAATCCCGTCTAAAAATTCCTCAATCACAACTTTAGCGCTTGCGTTACCAAATTTTTTATTAGCCAACATTGACTCAAGTTCTGCTTTAGCCTGATCTAGGTTCTCAAGAATCAACACCCCCTTGCCTGCCGCTAAACCGTCAGCCTTTAAAACATAAGGGGGAGGCAAAGTTTCTAAAAAAGCCTTACCCAATTCTAAGGTTTCCGCAGTGAAACTATTATACGCCGCAGTTGGAATGCCGTGGGCTGCCATGAATTCTTTTGCTCTCTCCTTTGATCCCTCTAAAGTCGACGCTTCTGCTGAAGGGCCTATTATCATTACCTTTTCGAGTTCCTTGTCGCTTTTAAAGAAATCGTAAATACCTCGAACTAAAGGGTCCTCTGGCCCTACAACTACCAAGGCAATCCTGTGAGCTAAAACCGCAGTTTTAATTCCCTCAAAGTCATTAACTGACAATTTCAGGTTCGTAGCAATTTCAGCAGTTCCTGCATTTCCTGGGGCTACATAAAGCTGTTTGCATTTTGGGCTTTTTGCAATTTGATAAGTAAAGGTGTGTTCGCGTCCCCCAGAACCCAATATCAAAATATTCATGTTTCGCAAATTTCTAAAGATGTAAGGTTGGTTTTGCTCAGAATTTTTCTGGCAAGAACCGCTATTTTAAGTCAAAAATAGGGATTCCCTCAGAATCCCCAGGTGTTCAATAGCGAAAATAAATACCTCTGTTTCGTAAACAAACCCCTTTGGAAGAGTCTTCTTGAATGTAAATTCAAATTCATAATGTTTCCGAATAAAAGGACTCAATACTAATGTAATATAAGAGCCAGCGTGAATTAATGCCACTGCGAAAAAGCCGCTCCCATCTTAATCAGCAATCGATAATTATCAGCCACGGATCAGTAGGCTTTTTCTTCTCCACGCAAAGCATTAAACACCGTTTGGAAAACAATTTTAATGTCCAAGAGTAACGACCAATTCTCTAGATAAAAAATATCGTATTTTACCCTATTGATTATGTGATTATCGTCTTCAACTTCACCCCGGAATCCACTGACTTGTGCCAATCCCGTAATGCCAGGCTTGATAAAATGGCGAACCATGAATTTATCAATTTTTTCAGCATACATATGGGTGTGGCTTACCATATGGGGGCGTGGCCCTACAGCCGACATTTCGCCTTTAAGGACGTTGATAAACTGCGGTAATTCGTCAATGCTAGTTTTTCTAATGATCCGTCCAATACGTGTAACCCTAGGATCGTTTTTTGAGATCTGATGCAAGTGAGCCTCAGGATTAGGACGCATAGATCTAAACTTGTAACAATAAAATTCTTTGTAATCTAAGCCATTTCGTTTTTGTTTAAAAAAGATGGGGCCTTTGGATTCAAGCTTTATGATTAACCCTAATAAAGGAGTAAGCCACGATAGTATGCAGACAATTATTAATATCGCCAGAAAAACATCAAAGCTCCGCTTTACGAACTTATTAAATGGCTCGTCAATAGGAATTTTGCGCATGGAAATGATTGGTAGATAGCCGTAATAGGTGAAGTCCAATCGCTTGCTGTAAATGTCTTTATTATCCGGCAAAAACTTTAAAATCTTAAGGTTATTATCGGCATAATCAATAAGTTGGTTCATTGAGGCATTGTCCAATTGTGCCGCTGAAGCATATATTTCATCAATTTGATTTTGATCAATATATTGGAGGCAATGTTTCAAAGCATGAGGTTGCTCGTGGGACAAATTAAAAGTTTTGAGCAGCACATATCCGTATTCTGGTTTCTCCTCAAAAAACTTTCGCAATTGATCGGTTTTTTGGTTAAGCCCGATAATGACCACTCGTCTTAAGTTTCCTTTGAGCAAGATTCGGTACTTCTTCAAAAGGTAGTAAATAGCAATTTTGACCAAGGTGATCAGCGCCATAACCTGAACTACATACGTAAAAATCTCCCAAGGTGAGGTTATAATGTCGCGATAAAATCCAAAAAAGGCAAACACCAACAAAAGAAATAAAGCACCTTGCTTCAAGCCCAGGGACATAATATTGGTGGTATTCGTGAATCGATAGATCTCATAAAAATTCGATCTTAAAGCAATAGCTATCCAGGCAAAAGAAACAAACAAAACATAATTTAAAAAAATATAGTTCTCCTCAAAAAAAGGCATAGCGAGCAAGTGAATAATCCCGAGGTCGATCGCATATGCGATTGGCCTTAGAAAACCCGAATATCGTCCTGTTTTATAAATCATTTAATGTCGATTGTGGGAGGAAAAATCTTTATGTTCGCTTCGATATAACTCCTCTTTGGATAAACTTTTGAAAAAAGTATAAGTCATCTCCATTCCCTTACCTCTTCCCACTTTTGGAGTCCATCCCAGCATCTTCTCAGCTATGCTAATATCGGGCTGACGTTGCATTGGGTCATCCTGTGGCAGAGGCTTGAAGATGATTTTTTGGTCTGAACCAGTTAAAGACAATACTTCCTTAGCAAAATCCAAAATACTGATTTCATTTGGGTTACCAATATTCACTGGGTCGCTATAATCACTCATAAGTAGTCGATAAATACCCTCAATTTGATCATCGACATAGCAAAAGGAGCGCGTTTGATTTCCATCGCCAAATACGGTTATGTCCTCGCCACGTAAAGCTTGGCCTAAAAAAGCAGGAATCACACGGCCGTCGTTCAACCGCATTCTCGGCCCATAGGTGTTAAAAATCCTGACAATTCGGGTGTCTAGCTTATGGAATCGATGATAGGCCATGGTCATGGATTCCTGAAAACGTTTAGCCTCATCGTATACCCCTCTTGGTCCTATAGCATTCACATTGCCGAAGTAAGACTCCTTTTGTGGGTGAACCAAAGGATCGCCATAAACCTCTGAGGTCGAAGCAATCAAGATCCGTGCATTTTTTGCTTTGGCCAAACCCAGCAAGTTATGAGTGCCTAACGAGCCTACTTTTAGAGTTTGTATAGGGATTTTTAAATAATCTATTGGACTTGCTGGCGAGGCAAAGTGCAAAATATAATCCACTTTGCCGGGTACGTCAACAAACTTTGTCACATCGTGATGATAAAAGGTAAAATGCCGTGACTCTTTCAGGTGTTCAATATTTTTGAGATCTCCTGTGATGAGGTTGTCCATTCCCATCACACGAAACCCCTCCGCGATGAATCGATCGCAAAGATGAGACCCCAAAAATCCAGCGGCTCCGGTAATCAATACCGTTTTACTGTTGTTTGAATTCATGCTTTTACCTTGTTTCTACCTATGGAAGTGTAGGCAAAGCCTTCACGCTCCATGTCTTGAGTGTTGTACAAATTGCGCCCATCAAAAATCACGGGCTGCTTGAGCAGCGATTTGACCTTATCAAAATCTGGAGACCTGAAAATGCTCCATTCGGTGCAAATGACTAAAGCCTCGGCATCTTGCAATGGAGCGTACATATGCCCTCCAAAATTGATAGCATCCCCGAATTTCTTTTTAATATTGGGCATGGCCTCTGGATCAAAAGCCTCAATTTCAGCGCCGTGCTCCAGTAAGGCATTAATCACATCTATGGCTGGGGCCTCTCGAATGTCATCGGTTTCTGGCTTAAAAGATAAGCCCCATATAGCGATCTTTTTACCACTCAGATCATGGCCAAAATGCTCGAGGATATAGGGCACTTGAATCGTTTTTTGCTTTTTGTTGACCCCAATGACCGCATCTAAAATTTTGAAGTCGTACCCAGCATTCCGACCCGCTTTTTGAAGGGCCTTCACGTCTTTAGGAAAACAGGAGCCCCCATAGCCGATCCCCGGAAATAAAAACCGCTTACCGATACGGCTGTCGGTTCCCATGCCAACACGTACTTTATCCACGTCAGCCCCAACCAACTCGCAATAATTGGCGACTTCATTCATAAAGGTAATCTTAGTGGCCAAGAATGAATTTGCGGCATATTTGGTGAGCTCAGCAGACTTCTCGTCCATCACAATCACAGGATTGCCCGAGCGAACAAAAGGGGCGTAAAGCTTTTGCATCAGTTCAGTGGCGCGCTCACTAGAGGAACCTACTACGATACGCTCTGGCTTTAAGAAGTCATCTACAGCAAATCCTTCGCGCAAAAATTCTGGGTTTGAGACCACATCAAAATCACTCTTGGCATTTGCGCGGATAACCTCAGCAACCTTTTTAGCGGTCCCCACCGGAACTGTGCTCTTATCCACAATAACCTTATAACTGCTGATATAGTGTCCAATTTTATCGGCCACCCCTAGGACATAAGACAAATCCGCGGAACCGTCTTCGTCTTCTGGTGTGGGCAAGGCCAAAAATACAATGTCTCCATGATCCAATCCTTGATGCAGATCGGTGGTAAAGGTCAAACGGCCCGCTTTAATGTTGCGCTCAAACAGCGCGTCGAGATGCGGCTCATATATCGGAACCTCTCCGCCCCGCATAACATCCACTTTGGCTTGATCGATATCGACACACAAAACCTCATTGCCTGTTTCGGCCAAACAAGTTCCGGTCACCAGTCCCACATATCCGGTCCCTACTACAGTAATTTTCATGAATTCTCTTTTTTGTTGTCTTTATAATTTTCTTTTTCGTGGCACAAAAATACATCATGCCGCCTCAGTATTCTAGTCTTTAGCTGGTTTATCGATTTTTTCCCTGGGCCCTGACCAGGGCATAAACATGAGCAGAGCCCATATGAGTCCCATGTAATACGCTCCTAACTGGCGGTGAAATACATTTTCTGCCATAAGAAATATCACGGCCGAAAGCATCAACGATGTCGGATAAAGCGCCCTACGATGTCGCCAAAAAACCAGCAAAAATCCCGCAGCAAATAAAATCAAGGCGAAGATACCGCTGCCCAAATACAGGTCTAAAAACTGGTTGTGCACATTGTATTTTTTAGTCAAAAACCAAGATTTTTTGACGGGATTATCAATGTCGTTCTGGTAACACGCCAACATATCTTTATTGGTTTTAGTAAACCCGTTTCCCCTGAGCCCCAGGCTGTGACTGTCAACAATTTTTAAGGCACAATCCCAAATTACCATTCGGGGTTCAAGAGCCATGGTGTTGGCCAAGAGGCCTTCTTGATACTCTGGATTATTGTTGTAAAAAAACTGTTTGCGCAAATCGTTCGACAGTACAAATGCCAAAGCCACAATCAGCGCTATAGATCCCCCAAAAAACAACAGTTGTGGGCCCCGTTTTTGGCGATACCAGAGACTGAGGGCAAAACACATCAGCAATACGACTATGGCAATACGAGACACCAAAAACAATATAAAGGCCGCCTGAAGCACGATATTAAAAAGGTAATATCCGTTGTTAGGATCGTATTTCGCCCGCAAGAGTCGGTACGAAAAAATAATACTCAAGACCGAAAGCAAGCCTAAGTAGAGTCGGTCCATGAGTAATGCTTCAATAATATGAGCAGATTCCAAGAATCCGAATTCCGCCCCTTGATTGAGTAAAATCAGCAGACGAATTAGCGAATAAAGAATCGCCGCAACAGAAGAATAAATGACCCCGTGCATGAGGGTTCGGTTGTCGCGAACAGGAAATAACAAAAGTGACATGGCACCAGCCAACAGCATCTTTTGAATCACGACAAAATCTTGCTCAAACCGACCGAGCAATAACGACTGACCCATCACAAACCCAAGGAAGATCAGAACCATAAGCCATGGACTTCGGCCGATGAGTCTCAGGTCCTTGGTCTCCAAAACAAATGGAAACAAAACCCCTAAGGCCAAAAATAAAATGTTTGGTAATGCCCTAAAATAATCGTCAAATGGCAGCACAAAAAACAACGCGAAACACAAATACGGGTAAATGGAAAAAGCTAAAACGCGCATGATCGGTTATTTAATTTGTCAAGTTAATCAATAATGTTCATTTTCTTTCATCAGGGCTCAAGGCCTTGATAAATGCCAAAGCGGACGCCTCCCAGTGATATTTTTTTTGGATTATTTGGGCAATTTGACTGCTTGGATAATTCTGGTCAATTAAAGCATCCGAAAGGCTTTGGACCAAATCCTGGGGACAGTTTGCTGGAATTAAATACGGGAAAAAGTCAAAATCGACCATGGCTGTGTTTTTTGCACAGACCACTTTGGTGCCCACTGAAGCCGCTTCAAGGGGCGGAATACCGAAGCCTTCACCTAAAGAGGGGTAAACAAAAAGATCTGCCGCCTTGTAAAAAGCCCACAAATCATCCTGGGATACTTCATCTAGCCAAAGTACGGCTTGATGGGTTTTAGAATCCGCGGATTTCATGATTTGGTCGAGCTCCGGATCGATCCATTCGCTTTTACCTACAAACACCAGCTTATATCCCTTTTCCTTTAAGCCTAGCTGCTCAAAAGCCTGCCAAAGCATTTTGTGATTTTTCCTTGGTTCCACCCGGCTCACGAATAAAATAAAGCGGTCCAGATCATAGCCCATAACCCGCTTTTTTGCCTCCTCAAGATCCATGTCATGGGCCTTAACAGCGTTCGGGGTAATGGTAATTTGATCGACCGCTATGCCATATCGCTGACTCAACTGGCTTTGAGCATATTTAGAAACGGTGCAAAGTTTCTTGGCCCGGAGTGCGCTCAAGCGAAACAGCAGAGTATTAATCCGGCGATAGCTCCATGGAAAATATACTTTAAACTGTGGTTCTAAAAACAACAAATCGTGAATGGTCAATACAGTAGGGCTGGGTTGCCACAAAGGGCTGATGTATTGAAAATGAGTGTAGTCAGGCCGTTCTCTGCGCATGATTCTGGGCAAATCCCAGAGCAATCGCCGCCATTTATTGGAGCTGCCAAGCTCGATATAGCGGCAATTTGGGCCACAACCAAAAGCTTGCTGCATTGGGACTAAATAAGGCCCCACAAAAACGAACTCCCAATTGGGCCTCAGCACCATCATTGCACCATAAAGCCCCTTTAGGTGCGTGCTGGTTCCTTCGTGTTTTTCACCGATTTTATGCGCGTCGATCAAAATTTTCATGGCTCAGCACTTTTGATTTGTCCAAAGGAAACGCTCCCAACCATGGCCAGATACAGAACCATAAAATGTATCAGGCCGCGTTGCCGCCAAAGATAAGTCTCAGTAGTCAGCAGGGCCAACATCAGCAGGGCAAAGCCAAGGATAAACCAGTCACGTCGCTTAATGCCATTCACTAACAATTGACCGAACATCGCCAAGAGTATAATCCCGCCCATCAAGCCCAACTCAAAAACAGTCTGCCAATACTGATTGTGCAAATTGTAAGTGTTGTAACCGCAATAAACGTAATAACGATTTTGTCCTTCGGCAATTTTGGCTTGACCCGCATTAATGCCGTAACCCCTAAACCAGGCCTCGTCCAAAGTCAACTGTTCGACAAAAACTCGAGTAAAAAACACCCTTAGCGTGGTTCCAGTCCAAGGATAGATATCCGTAAAACCCTCACAATTCCAAGCGTCTGCAATCGGGGTGGATTGCTGCTGCGCCCATCGTTCGCCCCAAGGGGTTTGTGTTAAGGCCAGTACGCTTAGGATCCCCAAAGCACCTATTAAAATCAAGCGCTTAAAACGACGACGATAGTTATAAGCCTTGGCCACCAAAGCAATAACCAAAGTGGTCAGAATCATATTTTTTGAGGACAGTAAAATCAGAAAGCCAAGCAGAATAGCGCCCATGCCTAGCGCGCGCCATCGCTTAGCTCTGGATCGGTCAGGATCGTCTGTCAGCAATAAGTACAGCAGGTAAGTTGCCGTAACTCCAGACATATAAATGGCGTTAAGGGCCCAAAAGTCGACCAGCTCGTGATAGAATAAAGGGCTATAGTCTCCTTGATCGATAGCCCGAAACAGACCGCGCGCCACAGCAAGGAGTGCTAAAAACGACATGCCGATCACCCCAAGGTCCATCCCTTTATGCCAAACTTTTTTATCAAACTTGGGCCAAAATAAAAACGACAAAGGCATTACCAAAAAAGGGAGTTGTCGACCAATCCCGCGAAGCGATTTTTCAACCCCCTCAGTCCACATTAGAGACATAACCATCAAGCCAAAAAGTAACATCGGCCATAGATAGCCACGATTCCAGTTCAACTGTCTGTGCCACATACCAATCACGGCAACTGCTCCTAGAACCCCAAGGCTAATTGAGCTATAAGTATACGGTAGGGGAATACTGATCAAAACCAGTCCAATTGCCCAACTCATAAGTTGATTCTGTTTGTTATGACTGAGTCTTAGATTCATATATTGATTCTAAAAATGACAAATACGATGCATTTATGCGGTCCCAAGAATAGGTTTTTTTGGTTTTTTCTGCATTGGCCTGAATCATGTCTTGAACTCCCTGGTGGTCATGGTGCTGATCCAGCAGCAAAGCAACCTCATCAGAATTTTTGAAATAGGCAGCATCTGAGCCTAATATGGCCTTATTAAATGGATTGTCGTGTGCCGCAATGAATACTTGGCTCCCCATAGCTTCGAGTAAGGAAGGGTTTGTTCCGCCAACGCTGTGACCATGAAAATAAATGCGCGCATGATGCCTGAGATTATCCAATTGTTCCAGATTGTAGATGCCTCCTAAAAAACGAATTTTGGTAGTCTTTTCGTATTTCCTGTTCAAATAGCGTCCAAATGGTGTTGCCAGGTGTTTTCCCACCACCAAACAAGGGTGCTTTTGATCGCTTTTCATGACCCCCTCTAAAATGGTTTCAATGCTGTTTTCTGGCTCCATCCGGGCCACAATCAAATCATAGGTCTTTGGAGCCACCTGATAAGCTCGTAATACTTTGGGGTCTGGATTGGAAAATACCTCAGCGCCATAAGGGATGTAAGTTGAGTTTCTGTCGTATTTTTCTTTGAGAAAAGATTCAATGGCAGGATTATCTGCAATCAAATGATCGCTGCTTTTCACGGCCCAAGACTCTGCTTTGGCCAAAAATCGGCGCACTAAAGGGCGGTACTTTGACCGTTTCCATTCCAAGCCGTCCATGTTTGTGACAATGATGGTATTCTTTGGTAAAAGTGGATGCCATACCGAGCTGCTGGTGTAGCCCAACTGCAGCAAAATGTCAAAGTTTCTTTTACGCGCATCCAACAGGCAATTTAAATCGTATATGAATTGTCCAGCTGTGCCCAACTTAAATTCTGGATCGTAACAATGAATCAGCTTGGCTCCGTTAAAGACTTCTTCCTGAAAGGGATGATTGTGCGAACAGTAGACATATACCTGGTGTCCCATTTTAGCCATATAGGGTGCGAACCACTCGGCAAATTGTTCAAATCCGCCATGGTGGTTTGGGATACCTCGAGTGCCAAAAAGCGCAATTTTCATGGGGATTCATTTTTTAATGCAAAGCTTCCGCCAACTAAAAAGCCGACCATCATATAGGGCTTAAAAATGCCCGTAACCACCATGGTCGCGGCCAACATATAAAAACCACTGGCCACCAGCACACTGTTATACGATTTGTGCTCCTGATCTTTTGACTTAAAGTAACCATAGCGGTAAAGCACCACAAAAATGGTAAAGTACAACAGTAGGCCCATAAGACCGGTTTTCATGTAAACATAGGCTACGCCGTTATGCACGGTGGGTAAGTGCTGTATCATTTCACCGTTCAAGCGCAATTCAAACCCTGCATCCACCGTAGAACCGAAGCCCTTGCCCTGGATCCACTTTTTTTGTCGATCCACCTCATCGACCACTAAACTGGCTTCATAGGCACGCCACCTGGGCCAAAGCGAACGCCGATCTTTGAGATAAGTATCAAATTTAATTGGCTGGAAAGTCTCGGTGTAGGAGTTTTTTACCTTGGCCAAAAAGCCGGTCAAAACGGTTTGGTTTTTGACTTCTTCAGGTTCATATTGGCTTAAAAAAAACAAAAATCCAGCACCGAAAACCATTAAAATAAGGCCCATAACCAAGCCTCGAGCGTTTAACTTTAAATAGCCGTAATAGGCTAAAATCATCAAAAAGAGCACCACAATCATAGTTCGTGAAAAATACAGAACAAAGGACAGGATCAGGGCCATGACGGCGAGTTTGAAAAACAAGGTATACCTTGTTTTTTTTAAGGGTAAATCTTTAATGCAGGCCAACAAAAACAGCGCGACCATCTCCACGTGATTCAACTTACCAAAAAGCTCTCGAAACTTTTGCAAGTTTGGCCGATAACGCAATAGGCCAATGCCGATATCCAATAGGTGAATCACCGCAAACCCAATGCCCATAATGACAATCAAGTTGTAAAATTCTTTTTTTGATTTGAGTTTTGACACCGCAAAATAAGCCGCTAACATGACGGTAAGAGGGCGTAAAAAATAGACCACGTCTTTGGTAAATCCGTAAATACCAGCCTCTGGGGTGATGATACCCAAACTTCCCACAAATATCATCCCTAAAATTAACACAACAACCTGGGAAAGACCGCGTGAGACCCGTCCATTGAAATGCAGCAACAAAACCCCTAGCGCCACGATAAAACTCAGCTCAACGCTCTCCGCCCAAAGGGCTATAACTATGGCTGTAAGGCCTATTTTTACGGTTAACTGATTCATGATTCTAGTCCATAACCAAAGGCCTTAAAGTCCTTTGAATAATAATGATTAATGCCGGCAATAGCCTCTGGCGTTAATACCGCCTTACGGTCTTTTTTGTGATGGCCAAAAGCAAAAGCCAAGATCAATGCCGGATCCTCCCACCAAACACGCAGCACCCGTTTCCACGATCCAGCTTTCTTATTAGCATGAGGCATGGTCTGCTGCTCAATGCCAGATTTTTGTTTGGCAAATGCCAATTCCTGATCCAGGCGCTCCAGATGAACGACATAATCGACGAGTAAACGACCATCTCTGCCATGAAGATAGTCGTATTGTGGTCGGTAAAAAAAGTGTTGCTGATTTATTTTTTGAGGAATCAGTTTTTTAACAAATGTCTCAAAACTCATCACGCGAGCATGCCCTAAAAAATGATAACAAGACAGCGCACGATAATATGGATTACGCACCAATGTCCATTTAAAATACGCCTCAAATTGCTTAGGATCAATATACCCTAAGGCGGTGTACTGCTCTGCCGTCAAATGGGCTAATCGCTCAGGCCCCGCCTCTAGCGCTGTTTTAGGGCGAAGCAGTAACGCGGCTCGCTCTGACCAATCCAGCCCCAAATCACTCAAGTACATTTGTTCCACACTTTGTCCCGCCGCTTTGGGGATGTGTACAAAAATGGTTTTATGGTGATGGCTGATCATGTCTTAGTTTTATGACGGTTTCAATCCCCAGATGGCCGACAATGGTTGGCCGGTGAGGACTTCGAGTTGTTCTATGTTTTGTCTTTGACCCTGCATCAAAGAGTCCTTGAGTTCTTCTGCCAGGATTTCGTTCGCGGCTTGCGCACCAAATAATGCTCCCTTAAGTCGACTTCTCTCTGTCTCGCTCAAAAGGCGGTGAAGTAATGTTCTGGCCCATGGGAGCCTTAGAGCGTTCAAAACGCCTTGATATTTGTAAGCGATGGTTTGATTGTATTGATTCCCCAAGGCGATAGTCGACTGGTGTTCAATTCCCAGAAAATTTGCCAAATCCGCCATAGATTGCTCCTGATGGCCAATCCACTGTTCGAAAATCATAACGTGAATTTGAGCCTTTGAAAACCAATGGAAATACGCTTGCATGGGGGCTAAATAATCGCTCCACTCAAGGTAGCGATTTCCGCCACCCCAGTGATTGGATAGTGGTGCTTTGATAGCCTGCTCAAAGTTTGGACTCCGGTCATAGCCCACGCTTTTAGCCATTAAATAGTGGCTAAAAGCCCGTTGAACCGGGTGCCTTAAGGTAACTATAATTTTTGCCTCAGGGTTGTGGCTGTAAAGGGCTTTTGCTGTTTCCGGGTGCCACAAATAAGAGGGGCTGATATCGCCGCTGATTTGATTTGAGGTGGCTCCAGAAAACAGTCCGGTGTAAACCTCAAGGCTTTGAATGATTTTCGTGTGATATTCTCGTCCTGGCTTTGGATTTTGATAATCCTTTGGCTCGTTCGAACTCACTTGAGAGAAATAATTGAGCTCTTTGACCTTTGGCAAATAAACATCAGGGTGATCCGACAAGTATTGGTAAAGACTCGTAGTCCCCGAACGCGCAGCGCCAACCACGAAAAAGTCAACCTTGTGCATTTGATCTACCATGTCAAAAAAGTTTTTATCCCGTCTTTTTGATAAACGTAGACGACCGCGACAATGTTCCAAGCCATCATGCTCCCTGCGGTAGCCCATGCAGCCCCATTCATCCCGAATTTTGGAATGAGATAAGCGTTGAGGCTAACATTGACAAGCAAGGCGCTTGCTATAATCAATTGAAAAGCCTTTTGCTTATTGGTCATGTTCAAATAAACCCCAACGGAACCACATAGGGTGTTAACGCCTTGACCACAGAGCAAAATCAATAAGGGGGTTTTGGCCAAAACATAGGTCGAACCAAACCAAGCCAAAATCCACTCTGAGCCAACGCCCAAAAGCAAGATTGCAGGGACCGTGGTGACAAAAATCAATTGAGTGCTCTTTTTGACCTTTTGAGCCAACGCAAAATAATCTTGTCGGTTGTAATCCTCTGCGATTTTAGGGGCAAGCACCGCATTGACCGAAGCCAAAGCCACAGACAAAAGCAAGGTGAGTTTTACGGCAATGCTGTAAACCGCTACTGTCTCGTAGTCTCCAAAATATTTTAACATCAGCACGTCTAAACTCTGCATGAGCAAAAATGAAACGGCACTAATGGCCATTGGGGCAGAACGCTTAAGTATGGTTTTAACGCCGATAGGTTGTGTAGCTTTAAAGTCCTTAAGGGGTGGCCGAATAAAAAAGTAAATGAGCCATGCGCTAGATAACAATGCCAACACAGCGAAGCTGCCCAAAAACAATGGGACAAGCCACTCCGGTTTCTCCATAAAAACTAAGGCCATTGCACCTAAAAAAAACACGATATATCGAAAAATATTGCGGAACAGTTCTGAAACATAAATCCTGTCTATGGCCCGAAAAACATCAATGTTGAGCATTGTGATAGCATAAAAAACTACCCCATAAAAGGTTTGGATAACAAGGTCGCCAAAAGGTCTAAAGCCTAAAAACCCCATAAGGGGATTCAAAAGATGAATAAGGACATTCAGCCCAATCGAAAACAAAACAACCATCAGTATCATGTTTTGATAAACCTGACGAATCTGACCCAGATTGTTCTGGGCCCGGTAATAACCCGAATAAAAAATAACTGATTGCTGCATCCCAAATAAGGCTATAGCGCCCACAAATAGCAAAAGTGCTCGACTGTAGTCGTATTGACCCACAAAATTAGGAGCCAATTCATTGGTTAAATACAGCGTGCCTAGAAAAAACAACCCAACACCAAGTAGGCGTAAGCATAATACGCCAAAACTTCGTCCGGTCAAGGAATTCAGGTGTATTTTATCCCACGATAATTTCATAAGCTGCCTGAGTGTCTGTAGCTCCTAAGACGCCGAGTCGTATTCTTTTCCTTTAAGATACAGCCCTTTAAACCAGAAGAACCCGACAAACAACAACACTAAAGTCACTGGTATTATGGTGCTCTTTTTATCCAAAAAACCTGCCGTCATTACCAGCCTTGGGTTGTTCACCATAAAGACTACAGAGCCGTATTTAGTAAGCTCCTTTTTTAAATCTTCATTTTCCTGAATCAACAGGGTTTTCTTGTCCACTAGCTGGTGTAAGTTGTTATTCTCAATTTTCATAATGATGTCCGATCGCTTCAACGCCTCTCGGTCATTTTTGCCGGAGTACTCCGCGAACAAGGCGTCAATTGCAGCAATGGTTTCATTGTTTCGAGACACCCTCAACTCAGTCTCTTCCACTACAACCTGCTTGAGGTTGTTAAAGGCCTCATTTGAATTCAGATAATCGAGAATCTTATCAAACACTTCGTATTTAGGACTGTTTGTAGTCACTGTAATTTTGTGATATTGATATTGAGGATAAAAAATCTCCGAGACCATTAAATCTTCCTCGATGTCAATCCGAGAAATGTAGGTGTCGATGTTGCGGTCATTCGGTTCGCTTACCTTGAGCAAATCGTTCACGCTGATCACTGGCTCAATTAAGATGTCCAATATTTCAGGGTTCTCGGTGTTTAGGCCAATTTGCTCTAGAAACTCTTCGTCAATTTGTTTACACTTAATATTCAGGGTTTCTATGGCGTTATACACATAACTTGAACTTCCAAAGTTATTTTGCACGATCATCACAGCTTGACGTTTTGGTCGTTGAGATTGCTGCCAAAACTGGCCGCCGAAATGACCACCAACAATCATGATGGCCAAAATGATCCAATAGCGCTTGACAAATTGTGCCGCGCGATATCCCCGAGCTAACCAGCCCAGATAGACATTTTTGAGTTTTTTCAAGACAAAAAACAAATCGACTTCTTCGTTGTGCTTTTCCATAATGCGAGTTAAAGTTGTTTTATCACATCGGCCAAAGCATCTTGCCAAGACCGAATAGGTTGTTTTAAGGTTTGCGTTATTTTATCCGTGTCCATCACACTATATGCTGGACGCTTTGCAAAAGTAGGATAATCAGTGGTTTCGGCAAGTTGGACCTGTTCTATTTGATGGGTTTGAACGAATATCTCGTGGGCAAATCCATACCAGGTAGTTTGTCCAGAGTTACTAAAGTGATAAGTTCCGTATGGCGCATGTCTTGAAACAAGTTCAAGTATGGCTTCCGCTAAATCTAATGTGCTAGTAGGGCTGCCGGTTTGGTCGGTGCTAATGTTTAGAGCTTGGCCTTCAGAAGCCAAACGCAACATAGTTTTGAGAAAATTATAGCCAAAAGGGCCATACAGCCACGAAGCCCTAATGATATAGTGATTACTAGTGTTCTGTGCTACCGCCATTTCGCCTTGATGTTTGCTTTGGCCATAAATGCCCAAAGGGGCGGCTCGATGCTCCTCGGTATAGGGCTCTTTGGCAGACCCATCAAAGACATAATCAGTCGAAATATGAGCTAAAACAATGTCTCTTTTAGCACAAAGTCCTGCTAAACGATCGGCTCCAAGGGTATTAATGGAAAAAGCACGATCCGGTTCTTTCTCTGCTTGGTCAACGGCTGTGTAGGCCGCAGCATTAATGACCACCTTAATCTGGTGAAGATCCAATATTTTCTCCATCTGTTGAGGTCTCTCTAAATTGAAGTCCTCCTTAGCACAAAAGACAAAATTCATATCCGGGTAAATGGAAGATTTTTGTCTGAGGCTCTGTCCTAATTGTCCATTTGCTCCAGTAACCAATATTTGCTTCATACGGTAACCTCTAAAAACGTGGGCAACAACTGGTCTTTTTCAGAGACCAGAATGTCTTCGTGATTTAGATGCCAATCAATGCCTAAGGTTGCGTCATTATAAATGATTCCACCTTCGGATTCTTTGCAGTAATAGGCGTCACATTTGTAGCAAAAGGTCGCCTCTGGACTTAAGGTGATAAATCCATGGGCAAACCCCTTAGGCACATAAAGCTGGCGGCCATTTTCTGCAGACAACTCTAGGCTATAATACTGACCATAACTGCGGCTTGTTGGGCGCAGGTCCACAATCACGTCCAGTACCCGACCCATAGAGACTCGCACCAGTTTAGCTTGAGCGTGCGCGCCCGATTGAAAATGAAGCCCACGTAAGACCCCATATTTAGAAATGGATTGATTATCCTGAACAAAATTAATGGACAGCCCGGTAGCTTGTTCAAAGTCACCTTGGTTGTAGGTCTCTGAAAAGATTCCACGCGCATCCTGAAATTGTGGCGGGGTGATGTAAAAAGCATCTTTTAAGGGTGTATCAATGCGCTGCATGTCAATCGAGTTGCATTAAGTGTTTACCATAGCCGCTTTTAAGTAACGGTTTGGCCAGTTTTCTAAGCTGCTGCTTATCAATTAACCCGTTACGATAGGCTGCTTTTTCTATCGCTCCAATTTTCAAGCCTTGTCTGGCCTCGATAACTTGAACAAACTGAGACGCCTGCATCAGGGAAGAAAAGGTCCCCGTGTCAAGCCATGCTGTCCCGCGATCAAGCACACTAACACTGAGTTTGCCCATAGATAAATAGGCGTTATTTACTGCGGTAATTTCCAGCTCGCCGCGCTTGCTAGGGCTAATGGTTTTGGCAATACTCACTACTTGATTGTCATAGAAATAAATGCCTGGAACCGCATAGTTTGACTTTGGGTTTTTCGGTTTTTCTTCGATCGAAAGGACGTTGCCCTCTGGATCGAATTCGACAACTCCGTAGCGCTCTGGATCTTGCACGTGATAAGCAAAAACTACCCCACCCTCCGGATCATTTTGAGATCTAAGCAAGTCACTGAGACCCGACCCATAAAAAATATTATCGCCCAAAATCAAGGCAACTTTGTCCTGTCCAATGAATTCCTCTCCAATGATGAAAGCCTCTGCCAGTCCATTCGGTTCCGCTTGCACAGCATAACTAAACATACATCCCAACTGAGTTCCGTCGCCCAATAGCTTTTGAAATAAAGGCAAATCCGCCGGGGTAGAAATGATCAAAATTTCATGAATTCCGGCATACATCAAAGTGGTCAAAGGGTAGTAAATCATGGGCTTGTCATAAACCGGCATAAGTTGCTTGCTAACCGCAAGGGTTAAGGGATGTAAGCGTGTACCTGATCCTCCTGCTAAAATAATTCCTTTCATGATATCTTGTTTTTAACCTTATTCCGACAATCGACCGGGGTGATTCAAATACCATTCGATGGTCTTCACGATTCCTGTTTCAAAAGTTTCTTCGGCAATCCAACCTAAATTCCGCTCAATTTTATCAGCGTCAATTGCATAGCGAAAATCATGCCCCGGACGGTCTTTGACAAAAATAATTTGTTGCTTATAGCTACCTCTGGATTTAGGTATCAAACCATCTAAAGCCTCACAAATACACTCCGCAATATATAAATTGTTGCGCTCGTTTCGCCCGCCAATGTTATAGGTCTCGCCTAAGACACCTGATTTTAAAGCCAAGTGAATGCCTTTACAATGATCCAAGACATACAACCAATCCCTGATATTTTGGCCGTCCCCGTAAATCGGAATATCTTGACCAGAGATGGCTTTTCGAATAATGGTTGGAATGAGCTTTTCCCTATGTTGGTTGGGTCCGTAATTGTTAGAACAATTTGTGGTCACCACGGGAAAACCATAAGTGTGAAAATAACTCCGTGCCAAAAAATCTGATCCTGCTTTTGAAGCGCTGTAAGGGCTGTTTGGGGCGTAAGCAGTGTCTTCTGTAAACAAACCGATTTCTCCAAGAGTACCGTAAACCTCATCGGTGGATACGTGCAAAAATCTGGCGTGATTGAATTCAGCTTTCAGCACCTTTGGCCCCTTCATCCAATATTCATAGGCAGCATGCAACAACTCAAAAGTACCCACCAAATTCGTTTGCACAAAAGCACGAGGACCTTTAATAGAATTATCTACATGGGACTCTGCGGCAAAGTGTACTACGGCGTCAAACCGATACTTGTCAAAAAGATCTTTAAGTAATTCTGTGTCGCATATATCACCTCGAACGAAGGTATAATTCGGTAAACCTTCAACATCCTTAAGGTTCGCCAACGAACCAGCATAGGTTAGCTTGTCCAAAACTACCCAGTTCGCTGAGCTGCCGGGCACGAAGTACTGGACATAATTTGACCCTATAAAACCTGCAGCACCAGTCACCAGGACCGATGATGCTTTTAAGGGATGAGATTGATCTAGGGCACTCATTTGATAGCAAATATCGTTAATTTAATTCATTCCGAATGGCCGGAATGATGCTAACGCAAAGACCCTAGACTTGTTGTGTGATCTGGGCGATGATTTTTTCGGTAATGACATAGGTGGGCCTGACACCAGTCGTGCCTAGGCCCCCTGAAGCCAATGTGCTTCCAGACTCCAGTGGGTTGTCCGAAGCGTAGTAGGCGTATCGCACAGGGATAGATGGACTAATACTGCCCCGGATTTTAGAAGCTGCCTGAATCGCTTTTTGATAATGTGCGCCCTCCATTTCCAGTCCAATCACATCCCAAGAGGAATTGTGGAAAAAGCTCAGAGTATCTTTGTTTTGTAATGAAGTGCCTAGTACCGTAATCATGGTTCCTGAGTAAGCTTGGTGTCCTTTAAAATGCTTAAGCTCTAATCGATTGTTAAATGGGTAATTGTCTGCGGTTCCTTCAAAAATGTGAGCTCTTGGGATCATGATATCGCCCTTACCGCCCTCTAATATTCCGGCTTTACCCATGATGCTGATCGAGGCCACGGGCATAAATAGCTTTGTGCTAAGAGCAGTAAATGGCTTCAGTAACTCATCCATAGTTTCATAAGCCTGCTCACCAAAGGCGTAATCCATTACCACCAAAATTGGTGTGCTTTGATTAGGTGAGGAGTAATAATCAGGCATGGCTTTGGCTAGGTCAATGATTTGGACGTCGATATTCGCTTGGCTTTCATCGTTCAAGTAAATCATCCCGTTGTTCTGAGCATACTCATATACGCGGTCTCTTGCCTCCTGATTGGTCTTCTGACTTAAAGACTCGTAAAGTGCTAAAAGATTGCTTTTAGACACCTCATCAGGGAGTGCCTTGGAGGCGTAAAGTGTATTCATTACGCTGTGCATGTTGGCGCTGATTATGTGTATTGGGCGTTTGAGCCCATCTAGCTGATAAAGAGTCTCTTTGAT
>MDTG01311840.1_pt1 | contig 29790 bp, 39 predicted proteins | sample 811421 | NCBI WGS metagenome assembly MDTG01 (sample SAMN05326645, study PRJNA326480) | marine metagenome | isolation source: seawater | place: Pacific Ocean: South East | collected 2011 | reverse complement strand
CTCAATTTTCCCCAAATAGTACGGACCCCTTTTGGACGGATAAGTTACCAACTTTTTCGGGCTTAAAAATTTTACAAAAAAAATTACAAAAAATAAAATGCAGAGTTAAGGTCAAATACTATTTTATCTTGATTTATCTATTGATTTCAGCATTGGTAGGCGCAAATGCCTGTCAGTCTAGTTAGAGTATTTACTTTAGAGTAGTATTACTTATTACAGTAAAGAGCTATTACTGTAGTTATATATAATATATATATACTATAGGGGGAGATAATTTGGGTAAGTACGATCATATCTTATCTAAGCTTTCAAATGTGCCTGTACATGAACAGGTTGAGCTGCTGAAGGATTTGGAAGCGTTAGAAGAAGCTGAGAGCTTACAGGGCGCGAGAGAGGAGTTTATTCCTTTTGTTAAGCGCATGTGGCCTAGCTTCATTCACGGTCATCATCATGAGGTAATGGCTGATGCTTTTGAACGTGTGGCTAGGGGCGAGTTAAAGCGGTTGATTATCAACATGCCGCCTAGACATACCAAGTCGGAGTTTGCGTCTTATTTATTTCCTGCTTGGTTCTTAGGTCAGTTTCCAGAGAAGAAGATCATTCAGACTGCTCACACTGCTGACTTGGCTGTCGGGTTTGGTCGTAAGGTTCGTAACCTTATTCAGAGTGATGACTTCCAGAAGGTGTTTAAGGGCGTTGATTTGTCCAGTGATAGTAAAGCTGCTGGTAGATGGAACACGAACAAACGTGGTGATTATTTTGCTATTGGTGTTGGTGGTGCTGTAACTGGTAAGGGTGCCGATGTATTCGTGGTTGATGATCCTCACAGCGAACAGGATGCTGCACAGGCACAGTACAATCCAGAAGTTTATGACAAGGTTTATGAATGGTACACCTCTGGCCCTCGTCAGCGTTTACAACCAGGTGGTGCTATAATCATTGTTATGACCCGTTGGGGTAAACGTGATTTGACGGGTCAGATAATGAAGACCCAGATGAACAAGGTTGGTACGAGTGAGTGGGAGGTTATTGAGCTTCCAGCTATTATGCCGTCTGGCTCACCACTGTGGCCTGAGTTTTGGTCAGTGGAAGAGCTTGAGGAGATTAAGGCAGAGATACCTGTGTCCAAGTGGTCTGCACAGTATCAGCAAGACCCGACATCAGAGGAAGGTGCTTTAATTAAGCGCGAGTGGTGGAAGGAGTGGGAGAAGCAAGACCCACCGCCATGTGAGGCTATCATTCAATCTTGGGACACGGCATTCTTAAAGACGCAAAGATCGGACTACAGTGCCTGTACCACATGGGGTATATTCTACCATCCTGATGATGATGGTAAGATGATGCCTAATGTTATTTTACTGGATGGCTACAAAGAGAAGTTAGAGTTTCCTGAACTAAAGATGGCGGCATATGACAAGTACTGGGAGTTTGAGCCTGATCAGTTGGTAGTTGAGAAAAAGGCGTCTGGTGCGCCGTTGATCTTTGAGCTTCGTAACATGGGTCTGCCAGTGACTGAGTTCACGCCATCTAGGGGTCAGGATAAGATTGCTAGGGTTAATTCTATCACTGATCTTTTTGCCAGCGGAATGATCTGGCACCCACCTACACGGTGGGCTGAGGAAATCATTGAGGAGTGTGCGGCATTTCCTGCTGGTGATCACGATGACTACGTTGATAGTACATCACAGGCACTCATGAGATTTAGGCAGGGTGGTTGGATTAGAACCCCGACAGATGATTGGGATGATGAGCCTAAGTACCAACGGCCCGTCAGTTACTACTAGGGCTTTATATTTTACGCCTTTTGGTGTAAAAGTTCAATTGAACCAAAACTGGAGATGACGATATGGCTATTACCAAACCCTTAGACCCTTCTGATGTTGATGTAGCAGAAAATGAAGAAGAGGTTCAGGTCGAGGTTCAGGTTCTTAATCCTGATGCCATATCATTTGAGCAAGATGATGGCAGTGTTGTTATCGACTTTACGGGCGGTATGGATGAAGATGTTGCTGATATCCAGCATGACAGCAACCTAGCTGAATTCATAGAAGAGACCGACCTTGACTCAATGGCATCCGAGTTGGTTTCAGAGTTTGTTGCTGACCGTGAGTCCAGAAAGGATTGGGCTAGGGCCTATGTTAAGGGCTTAGACCTGTTGGGAATGAAGGTTGAAGACCGTCAACAGCCTTGGGCTGGAGCGTCTGGTGTGTTTCACCCAATTATGACTGAAGCAGTGGTTCGCTTTCAGGCACAGGCTATGGGTGAGTTATTCCCAGCCTCTGGGCCAGTAAGGACCAAGATACTTGGCAAGCTCACGCCAGAGAAGTACGAGCAATCTCAGCGCGTAGAGAAAGAACTCAACTACATGCTGACGGAAGAAATGACAGAATACAGAGATGAGACTGAGCAAATGCTGTTCAAGCTCCCTATTGCTGGCTCTGCCTTCAAGAAAGTCTACTATGATCCTATCATGGAGCGTCCTTGCGCCATGTTTGTGCCAGCAGAAGACTTTGTTGCGTCCTACGGTGCCACAGATATGATGGCATGTCCACGTTACACCCACGTTATGAAGAAAACACCTAATGAAATATTAGAACTTCAGGTAAATGGCTTCTACCGTGACGTTGAATTGCCCAGTGCAGAGCCTGATTACTCAGATATACAAGAAAAATACGATGAATTGGACGGTGAAAGCACCGTTATGTCTGATGATGACCGCCATACCATCCTTGAGATGCATGTTAACCTCAATATGCCAGAGGAATTTGATGATCCAGACGGTATAGCCCGACCATACGTCATAACAATTGATAAATCGTCGAGAACAATACTATCAATTAGGGCAAATTGGGAAGAAGATGACAATAAGAAAAAGAAAATACAGCATTTCACTCATTACCGATACCTTCCGGGACTTGGGTTCTACGGTACAGGCCTTATTCACCTCATTGGGGGTCTGGCTAAATCTGCGACTTCAATACTTCGCCAGCTTATTGACGCTGGGACGTTATCGAATCTACCTGCTGGCCTCAAAGCTAGGGGTCTACGCATCAAAGGCGATGATTCGCCTCTCATGCCAGGTGAATTTAGGGATGTGGACGTACCAGGTGGCGCAATACGCGACTCAATCACTTTTATCCCGTACAAAGAGCCATCAAGCGTATTATACGCTTTACTTGGAAATGTTGTCGAAGAAGGACGCCGCATTGGATCGGTTGCAGACGTACAAGTAGGCGATATGAACCCTCAGGCACCCGTTGGGACCACATTGGCCCTAATGGAACGCTCTATGAAGGTCATGTCTGGGGTACAGGCCCGTATACACGCATCAATGAAGACAGAGCTTCGCCTATTATCGCGTATTATTCGTGATTATATGCCAGAAGACTACGCATATGAGATGGACGGTGACTTCAGCCGTATTGATGACTTTGATGGGCGTGTGGATGTTATTCCTGTTTCTGACCCTAACGCATCCACTATGGCTCAAAGGGTTATGCAGTACCAAGCTGCGCTACAGTTGGCACAACAGGCACCTCAATTGTATGACATGGGTAAGTTGCATCGTCAGATGTTAGAGGTTCTTGGCATTCAGGACGCTGGTGATATCATTAAGCTGCCAGATGACATCAAGCCAATGGACCCAGTGACCGAAAACATGGCTATGCTAAAGCAAGAGCCTGTAAAGGCCTTCATGTATCAAGATCATGAGGCACACATTCAGGTTCACATGGCAGCAATGGAAGACCCTAAGCTACGGCAGATTGTAGGTCAAAGTCCGTTTGCTCCTGCCATACAGGCGGCTATGGCTACGCATGTGACTGAACACGTAGCGATGCAGTACAGAGTTGAGATACAGAAGAACCTTGGCGTTGAAATGCCATCTATGGACACAGACCTTCCTGAAGATGCAGAGGTGGAGCTGTCTCGTTTGACCGCTATGGCGGCAGACAAGCTTCTGAAGAAAGATCAGGCAGAGGCAAAACAAAAAGAAAATCAGCGTCAGCAAAATGATCCTTTAACACAGATACAACAAAAAGAGCTGGCGATAAAAGAACAGGAATTGAAGCACAAAATAAACTTCGATTCTGGAAAGTTGCAGCTTGAAGCAGCCAAGCTTGAATCTGAAAACAAACGTGTCAGCGCACAGATTGGTCTAAAGGCTGGCATAGAGCTTAGTCAGGCTGAAGCTAAAACCAAGAAAGAAGGCGTTGACCTTAGCTTGAATGTAGCAAAAACCTTACTAAACACAGAAATGTCTGAAAGGGATAGATTAGAAAATGGAAGAAACGATCCTAACACTACTAAGCAGGGAAATCAAAATGCAGATGGATAGTATCAAGTCCCATCTAACTTATGGGGGTGCATCAGACTATAATAGCTATTGCACTTCCGTAGGCTCCTACAAAGCATATCAACATATAATGTCAGAGTTAGAAGAGCTGGAGAAAAGTTTTTTAGAGAGTTAGTGTTGATAGTTGTTTTTTTTTAATCTAACTATCTTCGCATCGTGGTAATCCCACGCAAGGTACTGTGAGCCTAAAGTCACTGCAAGGAAGCAAAAAATGTACGCAGAAACAGAAGTATCAGAAAAAACTGTTAAAAAACTCCCAATACCTTCAGGCTATAAAGTATTAATAGCAATGCCTCAGATAGAAGATACCACAGAAGGTGGCGTCTTCATGCCAGACGAACTTAAAAACTCTGAAGAAACAGCATCCATTATTGGATTTGTTATGAAAGTTGGTGAATCAGCTTATTCAGACAAAAGTCGTTTCCCAGATGGGCCTTGGTGCAAAGAAGGGGACTTTGTCATCTTTAGATCATACTCAGGCACCCGTTTTAAGATTCACGGCAAAGAGTTCAGAATCATTAATGATGACACAGTTGAAGCAGTAGTAGATGACCCACGGGGGTATACAAGAGTATGACTAATAAAGCTTTAGACCTTGAGGGTGAAAACGATACAGTGATTTCTGCCCTTGATGACGTAGATTCTATTGAAGTAGAAATATCAGATGATGATGACTTTGACGCGCCAAAGACATCAGAGGATGTTTCTCCTGTAGTTCCTACAGAAGATGAAATAGCTGGTTACAGTGCTGGTGTGCAAAAGCGCATTAAGAAAATGACCTTTGATATAAAAGAAGCCGAAAGGCATAAGGCCGAGGCCATCAAGGTTCGTGAAGAGGCTGTAAACTACGCCAAGACGATACATGAAGAGAATGAACGACTGAAGAAGACACTGGAACAAGGTGAAGGTGTTATAGTCGATCAGGCCAAGCGCAGAATTGTTGCTGATAAGGAACGGGCAAGGGCCGCATATAAAGAAGCTTACGATCTTGGTGATTCTGATGCCATGATTGCAGCTAATGAAAAGCTAAACGCAATAAACAACGAAGAATATCGCGTAGAGCGTATGAAGCCCCAGCAAAGGCCAGCCTCTGAGTTTAAACTTCAGCAAACTCAAGAAGTGGCACAAGAGCCAGATCAAAGAACAAAAGAATGGTCCGCTAGAAATGAATGGTTTGGTCCTGACAAAAGAATGACAGGCTTTGCATTTGGTGTCCATGAAGAGCTTGTGACATCAGGTGTAGCCGCTGGAAGTGACGATTATTATGAAAAAATAGACGAGGCAATGCGTTCTGCATTTCCCAGTAAATTTAATGCTGGAGAAAATAAACGCGATGTTGTAACGTCCAGAAAAACGGGTAACGTGGTTGCCCCTGCCAGCCGTAGCACAAACAAATCACGCACGGTGACATTGTCACCATCTCAAGCTTCCCTCGCTAAGAGGCTTGGTTTATCGAATGAACAATACGCAGCGCAAGCACTCAAGGAGTCAAGAAATGGCTGAATCAAAGAAACCACGCGAAGCTGAAACACGCGAGATGTCTGAACGTGTAAAGCCGTGGACACGACAAAGTATGCTGCCAACCCCCGAACCTAGAGATGGAATTGAGTTCCGTTATGTTCGCACATCTACATTGGGTAACGCAGACAACACAAACGTGTCATCTAGATTTAGAGAGGGTTACACCCCTGTCTTAGCTTCTGAGTATCCTGAACTTCACATCATGTCTGACATAGATTCTAGGTTCAAAGATAATGTTGAAGTTGGTGGCTTGTTACTGTGTAGCATTCCAACTGAAAAAGCAAACAACCGCGAAGAAGGTCAACTATACACTGCACAAACTCAAATGGAATCAGTGGATAGAAACTTCATGCGCGAATCCGATCCGAGGATGCCTGTGCTAAACCCAGAGCGTTCCTCGCGCACTTCATTTGGCAAGTCCTGACTTGCTTAGAAAGGTTCAATTGAACCAAAATCGTAATAGAAGGAGAGCCTCAAATGGCCCTTACATCTAGCCCATACGGTTTGCGCCCTATTAATGCCATTGGTGGTCGGCCCTTCTCTGGGTCCACACGCCAATTACCCATTACCTCAGGGTACAACACCGCTATTGCCAACGGTGATATTGTGCAAGTAGCCGCAAACGGCACTATCACAAAAGTCACTGACGTTGGAACAAACGGCGACCCGTTCCCTGCTGGAACTGTCGGCATCTTCCTTGGCTGTTCATACACTGACGCTGTCAGTGGTTTTCGCCAAAACAATCAGTGGCCTGCTGGTCAAGTTGCTGCTGATGCACAAGCTTATATTTGTGATGACCCTAATGCGTTGTTCCAAATTCAAGCTGACGCTGCCGTGGCCCAAACTTTGATGCACAGTAACTTTGCTGTTAATCAGACTGCGCCAGACACAGCCAATGGTAATTCCAGAATATCTCTGGATGTAGCCACTGCTGCCACCACCGCTACAGTAGCTTTTAAGCTTGTAGATTTCGTTAACGCACCAGACTCAACTGTTGGTGACGCATTTACCGATGTGATTGTTAAGTTCAATCCTTCGTCACATGCGTACACTGCTGGTCTTGGCCTGTAAGGAGATAATCAATGGCTATTTCTCGCGCCCAGCTCCTTAAAGAGCTACTTCCAGGTATCAATGCTTTGTTTGGCTTGGAATACGACAAGTATGACAACGAACATGCTGAAATCTATGAAACTGAATCTTCAGACCGTAGCTTTGAAGAAGAAGTGAAACTTTCAGGTTTCGGCTCTGCCCCCGTTAAAAACGAAGGCAGCGCAATTGCATACGACAACGGTCAGGAATCATTTACTGCTCGTTATACCCATGAAACTATCGCTATGGGCTTTTCCATTACTGAAGAAGCAATGGAAGACAACCTGTACGATTCGCTTTCTGCTCGTTATACCAAAGCTCTCGCACGGGCTATGGCTTATACCAAGCAAACAAAAGCGGCAGCTCTGCTGAACACAGGCTTCGCCACCTTCAACTCTGGTGATGGCGTCACACTGTTCAACACAGCACACCCTACGGTTTCTGGGACCACAAACTCAAACCGCCCAGCGGTTAACGTGGATTTGAATGAAACTTCTCTTGAGCAAGCAGTGATTGACATTGCTGCTTACGTTGATGAACGTGGTCTGTTGATTGCCGCTCGTCCACGGAAGCTCATCATTCCACCTGCGCTTCAGTTTGTTGCAACTCGTTTGCTGGAAACATCTTTGCGTGTCGGTACGGCTGACAACGACATCAACGCGATTAACTCCAATGGGTCCATCCCAGAGGGTTATACTGTCAACCACTATCTGACAGACGCAGATGCGTTTTTCCTTACGACAGACATTCCTAACGGGATGAAGCACTTTGAGCGTACACCAATGACAACGTCTATGGACGGTGACTTTGATACGGGCAATGTTCGCTATAAGGCACGGGAGCGTTACAGCTTCGGTGTATCTGACCCACTTGGTATCTACGGATCACCGGGTGTTTAGGTTCAATTGAACCAAACTGAAGGGGCGCTGGTCAGGTTTCGCACTGCAAAGCGCCCTTTCTTTTTTTTATAATCTATTGTATTGTTATCCTGTCCCTGACAGATGCACTAAGTATCTGACTTAACCCAGACAGGAGATCAACATGGGTACGACTACTTTTTCAGGCCCGATTCGGGCTGGTACTATTAGAACAACAAACGGAACTACCATAGGCACTGATATCGCCAATGTGGGCTATGTTGTAATGTGTCAAGACACAGTGCAGAGCCTAGCGGGTGGTGCGCTTGCGGCGGTGGTTACAGATATCGTCATTCCCGCAAACTCAAAGATCGTTAACTGTATCATTGATCTTGTAGCTGCTGCTAACGCCACAACCAACATTAGTGTTGGCGAAGTTGGTGGCAATGCAAATACAATTATCAATGCAGTCGCATCAGGTACTACTGTTGGTGTCAAGGCTCTGGGCGCTGGCGGTGGTGGAACCCTAGAATGGGGCGATACTGGCACATCAGACCTTCGCTTAACTGTGACATCTTCTGCTGCTACTAACGCAGGTTCTGTTCGAATTACAGTAATGTACGCACAAGCGTTTAACACTACAGTACAACCTTAAAGGAGTAGCTAAATGGCTGGTCAAGAGGTTAGAGCTTACAATTTTGCGGCAAGCGATACTGCTGCTCTTGTAGGCCCATCACGCGGTAGGCTGCAGGGTGTTTTAGTTAACGCTGCTGCGGCTGCGGCTTTTACCATTCGTAGTGGTAGTGCTACGGGTGAGATTATACTTCAGTTAACCCTGCCTGTAGGTTGGAATGACGTATATATCCCTAATGATGGAATACTTGCTGATAATGGTTGTTTTGTCTCTGCCTTCACAGGCACTGGCAATGTAATGACCCTGCTCATAGAGTAAACTATTATGGCGTCAAAAGGTGAAATGCCAAAACGCAACAAAAAGAATTTTCGCTCCACCAAGTCTGGGGCGGGAATGACTAAGGCGGGTGTCGCTGCTTATAGACGTAAAAATCCCGGCTCTAAATTAAAAACTGCTGTCACAGGTAAGGTTAAAAAAGGTAGCAAGGACGCTAAAAGACGTAAGTCATTCTGCGCCCGTTCTGCTGGACAAATGAAGCAGTTTCCTAAGGCAGCAAAAGACCCGAATAGTCGTTTAAGACAGGCTAGAAAAAGATGGAAATGTTAGGAGATAGATATGGGTATGTTTGTAGCCAAAATGGCAGATAAGTTAAAAGACGGCAAACTTGGTGGCATAGGAATGGTTAGCCCATTATTTGGTGCTATAAACTCTCGTCAAAAGAAAAAACGACAAGCTGCTGAAGGTGCTGCTGCTGGCGGTTCTGGCACTTCCGGTGTTGGAAGCGATTATTCCACAAAGGTTATCTCGCCCACAATGATGAACGCTGGTGGCGGTGTTTCAAAAGTTGGAAGAGGCGATGGTATTTGTCGGACAGGCAAGACTAAAGGCCGTATGGTCTAATGAAGGGTCGGGTCAGAGACTACCAGCAAGAGTACAGAACCCAAAAGGCCAGAGGCGAACATTCAGATAGAATGGAACGCCAAAGGGCTAGAAGGAAAATGGACAGCACAAGTGCTGACCTTAATGGCAATGGCAAGGCCGACAAAAGAGAAGGTAAAGACATCAGTCATAAAGTAGCTCTAAGCAAGGGTGGCTCTAATGCAGATGGTGTTACTGTAGAGTCTAGAAGTGCAAACAGAAGTAGAAATTATCAAAGCAAAAGGAAGAAATCTAATGTCAGCCGCAAAGCCTAGCAATCCTGCATTATGGTCTAGAGCCAAATCAGCCGCTAAGAAGAAGTTCGATGTTTATCCTTCCGCTTATGCAAATGCTTGGGCTTCAAAATGGTATAAATCCAAAGGCGGCGGTTGGTCTGGTGGAAACAACAAGGTAGCGTCCCGTGGCAAAAGCAAAAACAAAAAAACCTAGTGCCAAGGGTGGTCTTGGAAAATGGTTTGGTGAAGATTGGAGAGATGTCAAAACAGGCAAAGCTTGTGGCAGAAAGTCTGCCAAGGGAAAGTCCAAAAGGCCTTACCCAGCTTGTAGGCCTAAGAAGGTAGCATCAAAGATAACAAAATCTGAAGCATCAAAAAAAACCAGCTCTAAAAGGGTTAAATGGTCTACCACCGCAAGCGGAAAACGTAGAAAGAAAGCGAAGAAGCCATGACTGTTGTAGTTCCAGACCTAGCAGAGTTATTTGAAGAAGCATACGAGCGCGTTGGGCTTGAGATGCGTTCTGGTTATGATTTGAAAACCATACGCCGTAGTTTAAACATTCTTACGTTGGAATGGCAAAACAGGGGTTTAAACTTATTTACCATATCCGCTGGCACATTAGCACTTACCGCTGGCACTGCGACATATACAATGCCGTCTGACACCATAGACCTCATAGAGCATCAACTTAGAACAGGCACAGGCACCAATCAGGTTGATACATCACTTGAGAGGGCTAGTGTGGCTACATATGCACAGCAGACAAATAAGAACACTACAGGCCGTCCTACGCAGATTTATGTACAAAGAGAGGCAAATGACACTAAGTTCACTCTATGGCCCGTCCCAGATAGCACAACGGCCTATACAGTGTCCTATTACAGGCTGGTAGGCATAGATGGCATGTCTTCAGGCATATCAGGGTCTGCTGCTATCCCACCGCGCTTTATACCCGCTCTGGTGGCTGGTCTAGCTTATTACATAGCTCAAAAGAAACCTGAGGCTATGAGCATGGCACCAGCTCTCAAGCAAGAATATGAGTTTCAGTTTCAACTTGCTGCAGATGAAGATACAGAAACAGCATCTATTAAGTTCGTTCCTTTCAACACATTTGTTACTGGGGGCTAAATGGCTTTTGCAAAGGGTAAATACGCATTTGGCTTTTGCGATAAGACAGGGTTTAGATACCCCCTGCATGAGCTAAAAGAAGAATATAAAAACGGCGCACCTACAGGGTTTTTAGTTGGGCCTGATGTGTGGGATGGTGATCAACCTCAAAACTTCTTAGGTCGATTAAAGATATTTGACCCTCAATCTTTAAGAAATCCAAGGCCAGATAGGGTTGATGATAGTCGCGGAATATTTGGCTTTGATCCTGTCGGTGGTAATATTGAAATGACGGGTAGTGTTGGTTCTGTACAGGCGATTGAAAACGAAACGGGTAACATATTAGTCGTAGGTGATCAGGCTTCTGGCTTTGTGGGTTCAGTTTCAGTCACTGAACCATCAGCCTCAAGTAGTGTTAATGTTACTGGAGTTGGCGGTACATCAGCAACTGGATCAACCACTGTAACCTCAAACTTCACAAACTACACAGTTACTGTTGCATCAGGAACAAATTCCTATGGTAGTGGCAATAAGTTCTACATAGATGGAAGCGTAAGCCCAACATTAAGCTTGTCTGAGGGAAATATTTACAAGTTTGATCAATCTGCCTCTAGTAATAGTAGCCACCCATTAAGGTTTAGCACTACTGCCAACGGCACACATGGTGGTGGCTCTGAATACACTACAGGCGTAACTACGTCAGGAACGGCTGGGCAAGCTGGTGCATATGTCCAGATAACTGTAGCTAACAGCGCACCAACTTTGTATTATTACTGCGTAAACCACAGTGGTATGGGCGGTACTGCTAACACACCATAGGAGACTTGGACATGGCTGCAAAGAAAAAACAAAAACTAAAAATGGTTAAAAATAAATCTGGTCAAAGAGTGCCGTTTTATGCTGCCGATGGGGTGGGTCAAATGAAATCTGGTGGCTCCGTGTCCAAAAAGAAATCTGGTGGTTCTGTATCTAAGATGAAAGAAGGCGGTAATCCAACAAGCAGAATAAAAAATGCGGTAACGAATGCTAAACAGGCAAGAATACAAAAAGCAAAAGAAAAAAAGGCCAGAGAAGAAAAATTAAATGCACTTCGCAGAGAAAACGCCAGCGCAGCTAATGCAGCAGCATCAGATGCAGGTATAAAAAATTATCGCGTAGAGGGTAAGAAAAATCCAGAATATAAAGATTTAGACATATCATCTAGAAGTGATGAAGTTAAGGATAGAATGCTTAAAAACAAGGGTGCTTATCACGACCCAAGCAAAAATCCTGTTAGAAATTCAAAAGGCGGTTCTGTAACAAAAAAGAAAGAAGGTGGTGCTATGAAGAAAAAAGGTTATTCAAAAGGTGGTGCTGTGACCAAAAGGAAAGCTGGTGGCTCTGTTACCAAAAAGAAATCTGGTGGTTCTGTAGCCAAGAAGATGGGTGGCGGCATGATGAAGAAAAAGGGCTACTCAAAAGGTGGTGTCGTTAAAAAGATGGGCGGCGGTTCTATGAGAAAAAAAGGCATGGCTAAAGGCGGTAAAGTAAAGGCCATGTCTAGAGGTGGTATTGCTAGAGGTAGCGGTGCAGCTCGTCCTCAAAAGTTTACACGCAACGGTTAGAAAGGTTCAATTGAACTTAAATGGCTTTCTTGCAAGGAAACATACCACACTTTAAATGTTGGGTTCGTCGTGAGTATACGGTCAATCATGAGCGTTACCACGGCGAGTTCCTTCACGCTATGGCTATAGCTGTCACTACAATGCCGAATAGATGCTTGAGCTTTCAGGTCATCTTCACAGGCAGTGAGACAGACGATACAGACGATGATAACGTACACGGCGGGGCTATGTGGGCTAGAATGCCTATAACGGCCCTAGTGGCCGATGAGCCGCTCTCTGAGTGGCCTGAGTGTATGCCCGTACATGACGCCCAGCCTTGGGACTGTCCTTCTCACACACATTCCGTATACACCCTAGATAGGGCTATGCCTTGTCCTTGGATGGCTAAGGTTGCTGGTGACTTCTTTCCCGCAAAGTATATGTTTACCGTAGACTACACAGGCACTGATGTTGCTGATGACCCAGCGCAGCACAAACAGGCTCATGTATTGCAACTGCTAGATGCTGGCCCTTGGACGGGTAATGTTATTGCCCTACCAAACAATAGGGTAAGGGTTACTCATCCAGCTTGGTTTGAAACAGGGGAAGGCGCACCAGACTTTAAGCCTTCACAGCATATACATTATTCTAAATCTGATTTAGATTACACATTAGATGTCACACAGATATTCGACAACTTATACAATGAGGCTGAGTGATGAACTATACAGAGCTTACAGCAGCGATAAAGAATTATACAGAGAATGAAGAAACAACATTTGTTTCTTTAATTCCTACGTTCATTCAACAAGCTGAACAACGCATATTCAGGACTGTAACTATACCTGAGGTTAGGGCTAATAGTACTGGAAGCGCAACTCAAGGAAATCAGTATTTACAGCGTCCTTCCGATTTTTTAGCTGTAGCGTCTATGGCTATAATTGATCCCACTACAGCGGAGTATAGCTACCTTTTAGACAAGGATGTGAATTTTATAAGAGAAGGCTTCCCTGTATCAGCAACTCAAGGAAAGCCTCTTTATTACGCTCAATTTGATGGTGATAACATAGCAACATCCACTGAAGGCCACTTCATTTTAGGGCCTACACCAAATGCAAATTACACTGTTGAGCTTCATTATTACTTTGAGCCGCCGTCCATAGTGACATCACAAACATCTTGGTTGGGTAATAATGCTGACACAGTTCTTTTATATGGATCGTTGGTTGAGGCTTACACGTTTATGAAGGGTGAGGCTGACATAATGAATGACTATAAAGAACGATATGAATCTGCATTAAAGCAGTTATCTCTAATAGACGCATTTAGTAAGAGAGACAGTTACAGGGATGGAGAGCCTAGATGAGTTATTTGCCTTTTGATATATCAATGGGAAGTGTTGAGGTTAAAACAACCAACAATCGTGGATTCACGCCTGATGAAGTTTCTGAATTATGCGTTAATAAGTTGATGATTATATCAAGTGACGCTCCACCAGCAATAAGAGATCAGGCTATAGATCATAAAAATCGCATGAGACAGGTAATCACAGCCTATATGAAACAGGCTATTCAAAGCGATAGAACTACTGTATATAATGCAATCAAACAGGCTGGTTATCCTGAACTAGCTGAACACATAAGGAAACTTTAATATGGCTTTTTCTGGAAACGCTCTTTGCACTTCGTTCAAAAAAGAACTTATGGAGGCAAAGCACAACTTCACGACTGCGAGTAATGTTTTTAAAATTGCGCTATACACAAACAGCGCGGTTCCTTCAGACATGGGCGGCTCTGGTAGCACTATGAATGGAAGTGTTACAGCGTATGCCTCTAATAACGAAATTAGTGGCACTAACTACACGGCTAAAGGTCAGTTTTTAACCAGTGTAACGCCAAGCATACCGTCAGGTACTACAGCTATAACAGACTTTCAGGACGAGGTATTTCTTAACGTGACAATATCTGGTGTAAGGGGTGCGTTAATTTATAATGAAGCGCAGACTAACCCTGCGGATGCTGCTGTTTGTGTTTTGGATTTTGGTAGTGATAAATCGGCTAGTTCTGGTGACTTTACGATTGTTTTCCCTACGCCTGACGCCAGCAACGCGATTATTAGGATAGCTTAACATGACCATATCGCTAGGAAACCGTGCAAAAATGTCCACCAGTACCACGGGTACTGGAACGATTACATTGGGCAGCGCGGTTTCTGGCTTCCAAACCTTTGCGGATGCTGGCATTACTAACGGTCAGACGGTGCGTTATGCCATAGACGATGGCGCTAATTTTGAAATAGGCAGCGGCACTTATACATCTAGCGGCACCACGCTTACACGGTCTGTTACGGAAAGTTCTAACTCTGATAGTGCTATTACGCTTAGTGGTAATGCCGAGGTATTTATTGCAGCGACTGTCGCGGATTTAAACCCTCTTTACGCTGCTAATCCTAGTTCAGCCACAGACCCAACAGCTACAGGGACTAATGCAGTAGGTATCGGAAGTGAAAGTGAGGCTGGAGGTGAAGCAAGTTTAGCTGCGGGTTTTAATGCTACAGCCACAGCGTATCGTGCGTTGGCTTTGGGACACGGAGCAGACGCTGGAAACACAAGTATTTCAATCGGTACTAGCGCAACCTCTTCAAATGAGGGTGTCGCATTAGGCCGAGACGCTACAGCGAGTGGCTCAGAAAGCAATGCTTTAGGGCATAGTTCTGTAAGTACGGCTACCAGTGCAAGCGCAATCGGTGAATCTCGTGCTGGTGGTGCTAGTAGTATTGCTGGTAGTATTAACCAAAACTCAACTTCTTATGGGACAACTGGCGTAAACACCGTAGCGTTTGGTACTCAAGCTAAAGCTACAAATAACAGCGCAGCATCTATTGGTCAAAGTTCTATAGCTAGTGGCTATCAATCAGCCGCATACGGTTATAATGCTGTAGCTTCTGGTCAAGACAGTTTTGCAGGAGGCCCATCTACAGATGCTACCGCCACAAACTCAACCGCTTTAGGTAAAGGCGCTCAAGCAACCCATGCAAATGCAACTGCTGTTGGTTACAATGCGGCAACAAGCGCAACAAATCAGGTTTCTTTAGGTGCGTCAGGGTATGCAGTAAAAGTATCTGGTAACTACACTCTACCAACATCGGACGGTACAAACGGACAAGTGATGACCACAAACGGGTCTGGTGCGGTATCGTTCGCAGCGGCTGGCGGTGGTGCTTCTCCCTCTGCTGATCTTTATATTGCTAATCCTAGTTCAGCTACAAGCCCTACGGCTGCAGGTACAAATGCTGTCGCTATTGGAGACAGTAGTACGGCTGGCGGTAATTATGCAGCAGCGATGGGTAGTTTTTCTGTCGCTGGTGGTGTAAATGCCTTCAGTGGTCTCGGCACAGCAAATGGAAATTATGCAGTTGCGGTTGGGGTCAGTTCTCAAGCGAACTCAGAAAGGGCGGTTGCTCTTGGAAATAGTGCAGTTACGGCTGCGGTTAAAGCAATTGGAATCGGATACCAATCAAACGCTGCTGGTACAAGTGCAACAGCCATTTCAAAATCCTACGCCTCTGGAACAGATAGTCTTGCAGCGGCGATAGGAAACAACACCTCAAGCTACGGGTCAATCGCTGCAAACTCATTATCTTTAGGCAGCTATAACAAAGCAAACGGTTATCAAGCTGGTGCTTTTGGCGGTTTCGGTAATGTTTCTTCGGCCAACAGTACTTTCGCGACAGGCTATCAAAGTATGGCTACTGCCAATTTTAGCGTTGCTATGGGTATGTCAAATACAGCTAGTGGTCAGTATTCTACCGTTTTCGGTAAGTCTAACACCGCTAGTGGCAGTTATTCAGCGGCTCTTGGGGGGCAAGGTAACACAGCCTCTGGCGAATATAGCGTTGCTATGGGTGACTCTAGCACAGCATCACATGCTAATTCGTTTTCTATCGGTAATAACGTACAATCTACAGCCACAAGCCAAATTAATTTAGGTGGCACAGGGGATACTGTACGCATTTCAGAAACCTACACCCTACCAACCTCTGACGGTTCTGCCAATCAGGTTTTGACCACAAACGGGTCTGGGGCGGTAAATTTCGCAGCGGCCCCAAGCCCTGCCACATTTTCAGATAATAAACAATATGGCAGCAATGCAACAACTGCGGGGGTTGATAGCGTTACAATCGGTGTGTCTGCAACTTGCGCGGGTGGAAGTTCCATAGCGATGGGTAATAGTGCAACTTGCGCGGGTGGATCATCTATCACTGGAGGCCACTATGCGGCAGCGGCAGGTCAAAAAAGTGTTTCATTTGGATATGATTGTCAAGCAAACGGTGACAGTTGTCTAAGTATTGGACACGGCAGTACAGTTTCTAGTTCTTCAGCTTTTGGAACGGCTGTTGGGTATGAAGCAGAGGTGGCAGCAAGTTCTTTAGGAGCGATGGCTTTAGGTAGGTCTTACGCTTCAGGTCAATACGCTACCTCAATCAATATTGGGGACCATTCTTCAAGTTATGGTGCGGCAGGGACAAATACGACTGCTATTGGCTACCAAGCGAAGGCTACGGGTTCAAAGTCTACAGCCATTGGTCCAAAGGCTACAGCTTCAGGGGACTCAAGTTTATCTTTATGCACAAGTTATGCAAATTATGGGAATACTTCCAGTGGTTTAAACTCAATAACGATTGGCGATGGTAATTCAGCGAGTGAAGTTTCATCTATTGCAATTGGTTATGGCGCAAAATCTGAAGTTAAGGGCAAAATAGCTTTTGCCAGTAGAAGTTTTGCGGATGGAAATGCAGAGGGTAGTTCACAAGGCGGTATTTTCATTCTTGTGTCTGACACTACTGATGCAACAGCGGAAGCAATGACTACAAACAAATCCAACCCAGCATTTAGCAATCAAATATCAGCTAATAATGACACTTGTATAACATTTAGCGGTACTGTCGTTGCTATGCAAAATGGTGCTCAATCTTACGGGTCGTGGGAAATAAAAGGTTTGCTGGTTAATGATGGTGGGACCACAACCGTCCCAAATAGTGCAATCACAGTAATTTCAAATACATCAAACTGGGGATTAGCTCTATCTGCGGATAACAGCAACAATGCTTTGAAAGTGGAAGTAACTGGCGAAGCATCACACAATATCAGGTGGGTGGCGAACGTCCAAACGGCAGAAGTCACATACTCTTAAAAGGAGCAAAATAAAATGGCTATTACTAACAACATTACAACAGAAAATTCACAGTACGGCATCGCTTTCAACGGGGCTTACTACCGTATTGTTACAGCGGCGGTCAGTCGGCAACGTGGCACTGATCCAAAGTTCAGCGTCATGATTGACCTGTCGGGCTATGCTGCAACTCCTGATGATGACACTCGTGAGGTGGATTTCAAACGGTATAACGCACCGCTGGACGCACTAGAGGCAGCATCTGGTGCTACCTTCTTAGCAAAATGCTATGCTTGGGTGATGGCTCAAGATGATATGGACGGTAGTTCAGCGGCATAGGAGTTAGATATGAGCCTAACAATTAATCATCAGACGAATGACATAAGCGCAACAAGCGGTTCAATAACGATTGATGGTGCTGCTGTAAGTTCTAATCCATATACCGCATTATCAACTAACGCCACTGGGTACATCACCCTAGTCGGCGGTTTGATTATTCAATGGGGGAAAAGTGGCTACATTGGCACAGGTGGTACAAGCTCTGTTAGCTTTGCCACAACTTTTCCAAACGCCTGTAGAACCGTAGCCATGTCTCCACACGCCGCAGCTACTGTCAACAGTTTTGGTTGGTCGTCAGGGGCACCTTCTACATCAGGCGTGACCTTTTACTCTAGGGGTGCGGTTCCTGCCACTGGGGTCTACTACATAGCAATAGGATACTAAGTTTTGAAATATTATGCTCACATAAATCCCGACAATCGTCTTTTAGGTTATTATACTGATGACTTACATGATACTATACCTACACCGAACATTGAGTTGACACAAGAGCAATGGCTGACTTCTCTTAATAACAACTACAATGTAATTAATTCTGACGGTTCTGGTTCAGTAGTAGATTTTTCAACGGATGAAGAAAAAGCATCTGTGATTAGAGGTGTAAGGAACGCTGAATTAGCTGCTACTGATTGGCGTGCCTCAATCGACGTTACAATGTCAGACGAATGGCGCACGTACAGACAAGCCTTGCGTGATGTTCCTACACAACATGGGTTTCCCGAAAATATTTCATGGCCCCCAAAGCCTGTTTAGGAGTAAGACATGACCAAAGCCAGAGACATACCCGCTCAGTCTGGGTTTCCCACAAACGTGACTTGGCCCGTTAAGCCTATCTAATGCTTGGTTTTTCCCCCCTCGCTGGAGCGCCTCTTGCTAGCTCTGGTAGTGCTTCTGCATCGGCATCTGTTACGGGGGTTGCTGGTACGGGGGCGGTTGGCTCTGTCACTACTACAAGCGCGGTTAACATATCCGTAACAGGTGTTGGAGCAACAGGCGGTGTTGGTTCTGTAACCATAACGGGTTTTGCAACTGTCACTGTTACGGGTGTCTCTGGCACAGGTGAAGTAGGCGGAGCGGCATCTTCTACCGACTTAGATGTAGGTGTTACAGGAATTGCTGCCACGGGGTCTGTAGGTTCCTCGTCCATTACAAGTGAATCCAATCTTTTTGTTACGGGCGTGTCAGGGATAGGCTCTGCTGGCACTGTAACTCCAGGATTTAGACAGTCTGTTACAGGAGTTGCAGGAACGGGCGCAGTAGGAAGCGCATCTATTACAAGTAGCTCAGTTATATCAGTTACAGGTGTAGCGGGGACAGGCGCAGTAGGGAGCGTATCTCTTAACACTGATTCTTCTATCTTTGTTACAGGCGTTGCTGCGACAGGTGCAATAGGCACCACCACCACAACATCTGATGCAAATGTTTCTGTAACGGGAGTTTCATCCACGGGTGTGGTTGGTTCCGCAACGACTACTTCTTCCGCAGACATATCGGTTACAGGCGTAACAGGCACGGGTGCGGTTGGTTCTTCATCCACTAGAGTTGACAACTCTATTTCTGTTACGGGCGTAACAGGCACAGGCGTTGTTGGAACTGCTTCAATTACTGCAGACAGCAATCTATCGGTTACAGGCGTTTCTGGTACAGGTGCTGTGGGATCGCCTACAGTTAAGGTTGATGTAGATGTACCCGTCACGGGCGTTTCTTTCACCACTTCCGTTGGCTCAATAGCCTCTAAAGTTGACAACCCCGTATCAGTTACAGGCGTTGTTGGCACGGCGGGAGTAGGAAATGCTTTTGTTTGGTCAAGAATACAACCCAATCAAACTTCTAACTTCTCAAACATAAACCCATCACAAACCCCGTCTTGGACGAATATCGCTGCTTAGGTTCAATTGAACCAAACCGTATAGTTGATTAAATGACTTAGCATGGGTATAGTTCAAACATATTTATAGTTGAGGTCACGGCATGGCTACATATACCGCATCTAACGCGATTAAAAAAATAACTACGGGGGATGAATCTGGTTCGTGGGGCAGCAGCACCAACAACAACTTTGATATCATAGACCGTGCCGCAAACGGTTTTGTTTCTATTGCTTTGTCCAGTACTTCGTACACTTTGGCGTTATCAACTACGGCTGTTTTGTCCAACGGACATTACAAGGCGATAAAGTTTACTGGAACTCTGGGTGGGACTTGTACGGTTACATTAGAGCAAAATGACAAAGCTAGAATGTATATGATCCTTAACAGCACAAATCAAACCCTGTCCATTACGCAAGGGTCTGGAGCCAACGTCACTATTCTTGCAGATAAGTCTGCAATTATTTTAGCTGACGGTGCTGGTTCGGGGGCCGCTGTTACTGATTTTACTTCGCTTGTTAGTATTTCGGAGTTGGACGGCATTACTGCGGGTACGGTAACCGCTAGTAAGGCGGTTGTTGTTGATGCCAACAAAGACATTACAGGCTTTAGAAATATTACAGCTACGGGAGAGTTGGACGCTGCCACATTAGACATATCGGGCGATGCTGATATTGATGGCACCACTAATTTAGACATAGTTAATATTGCTGAAACCACAACTATAGCAACGGATAACAAAATACAGTTTAGAGATACGGGCCTGTACATTAATTCCAGTGCAGATGGTCAGCTTGATATCGTTGCAGACACTGAAATTCAAATTGTAGCAACGACAATAGACATTAATGGTGCCGTGGTTTTAGATGGAGCGATTACAGGGGCCACTAACATTACACTGTCAGGTGAGCTAGATGCCGCAACATTAGATATATCTGGTAATGCAGATATAGACGGCACCCTTGAAACGGATGCTTTATCTATAGATGGTACGGCAGTCACTAGCACAGCGGCTGAGTTAAACGTTATGGACGGTGATACGTCTGCCTCAGATGTAACTATTGTAGACGCAGATCAGTTTGTTTTGAATGATGGCGGCACGATGAAGCAGGTTGCTGCTACTAAACTATCCGCTTACGTTGAATCAGTTGGTGTTAATCAGCAATGGTACGACATGTCCGGTTCAAGGTCGATTGGTACATCCTATCAAAACACGACAGGCAGAGCGATTATGGTCAGTGTTGGCTCAACGATCTCTTACGAGGTTTATCTACAAGTTTCTCATAACGGCTCATCATGGGTAAATGTTGGGACACTTGGTGGACACGGTGGTATTAACGATTCAGGATCATCTCAAGCAATCGTACCTGCGGGTCATTACTATAAGCAATCGGGCGGATTAAATATCGTTGTATGGGCGGAACTAAGATAATGCCCCTCCTAGACCTTAAATTTAAAGCTGGAATAAACAAAGAAATCACGCCGTATTCTGAAGAAAACGGCTGGGTGGATTGCGACAAAATACGTTTTCGCTTTGGGTATCCTGAAAAGTTAAACGGTTGGGAAAAAAACTCAAACGAAGCTTTCTTAGGTCAATGCCGTGGAATGCATGAGTTTGTAGCGTTGAGTGGCGAAAAGTTTTTAGGCCTTGGGACAGAATTAAAGTTCTACATTAAAGAGGGTGTTGACTTCAAAGACATCACTCCAATTAAACAAATCACTTCTGCTGGTGATGTCACTTTTTCTGCATCAAACGGATCACCTGTAATTACTGTATCAGACACAAGTCACGGGTGTGTAGCAAATGATTTTGTAACCTTTTCTGGTGCCGCCTCTTTGGGTGGAAACATTACAGCAAATGTTCTCAACCAAGAGTATCAGGTTACAGAAGTTGTCGATGGGAACACTTACAAAATATCAGCTAGAACCGTTAGCACTATACCAAGTGTTACGGCCTCAGGGGGAATAAGTGCCACGGCAGTAAATGCTACAGGTAGCGACACAGGCAACGGTGGTGGCAGTGTTGTTGGCACTTATCAAATTGGAACCGCTTTAAATAGTTCGGTCTTTGGCACTGGTTGGGGTGCGGGAGTTTGGGGTGGCACAACTACGGGCGCTCTTACTACAATTTTAAATGAGGGCGGTACACTTTCAGCTAGTGACACTACTATCACCGTGACTAACACTACGGGCATTGTAGCCAGTGACATTGTTTTAATAGACGATGAACTTATTCTGGTGGGCGGTATAAGTTCCAACGATTTAACAGGATGTACCAGAGGACACAAAGGCACCACCGCTACAACACATGCAAACGGTTCTGCTGTTAGACTTGCATCGGGAAATGCAGATACATCGGATGATTTTTCTGGCTGGGGATTGGCTCTTGTTTCAGGGACAATTACGCCCTCTGCAAACCTACGCATTTGGACACAAGATAACTTTGGTGAAGATTTGCTGTTAAATGAAAGAAACGGCAAAATTTACTATTGGGATAAAACAAATGGTGTAAATACACGGGCTAAGTCTTTAACGGACAGTAGTTTGGGACTAGGCACAAGAACTTCAGTTCCTACTATAGCCACACAAGTTCTTTTATCTGACAGAGACAGACATGTCATTGCGTTTGGCGCAGATGGCCTTGGGGCCACCTCATCCGCAACGGATGGTAATGGTATTCAAGACCCATTGTTAATTAGGTTTAGCAGTCAAGAGAACCCTGTCGATTGGTATCCCACCTCTGTAAGTACAGCGGGTGACTTGCGGATAAGTTCTGGTTCCAAAATAATTCAAGCCGTTGAAACAAGACAACAGATACTAGTGTTCACGGATGTTTCTATTCACGCAATGCAATTTCTTGGACCACCGTTCACGTTCGGTATAAATTTAATCTCTGAAAACATTACTATTGCTAGTCCAAAGGCTGCAGTTGCAGTGGACGATGCAGTATTTTGGATGGGATCGGCAGAGTTTTATGAATTTAATGGTGCTGTTCAAAGAATACCATGCACCGTTAGAGATTATGTATTTAATGACATTAACACATCTCAATCTGACAAGATTATTGCAGGAGCCAACGTGTCTTTTTCGGAGGTTTGGTGGTTTTATCCATCCTCTGATTCCACCGAAAACAATCGGTATGTAGTCTATAATTACCTTGAAAAAATATGGTTTATAGGAAACCTATCTAGAACTGCTTGGTTGGATCGTGGCATATCTTCTTTGCCTCTCGCAGCGGCAAATAATAACTTCTTGTATAATCAAGAGGTGGGCGCACAAGATGACGGATCAGCCATGACATCATTCATTGAGTCTGGTGATATGTCTATCACAGACGGCAATCAGTTTTCTTTCATTAATAGAGTTATACCAGACATTAATTTCAGAGAAACGGTAGATACATCTTCTTTAGATTTTATATTGGACACTAAAAGTTTTCCAGGTCAAGCAGACCAAAGCTCATCAACAAACACTGTGTCAAAGACATCTAGCACACCCGTTGATCAATACACGAATCAGTACTTTACACGTTTAAGAGGGCGTAGCTTTACACTCAAAATACAGTCTACAGATGCAAACGTCCTTTGGAGATTAGGTGTGCCTCGCATAGATATTAGACCTGATGGGAGAAGATAATGGCTGCTAACACCCCCGTACCATTCTTTCCGATACCACCACAAGAATACAGTAGAGCGTATTTAAACGAGGTAGTTCGCTCCTTTTCCGTGTTCCTAAATCAGTTCAATAATACTCAACAAGTGGCAGACGATGATACGACTGCCCTAAGCTGGTTTATGGGCTGATGGCTAACGCATATATAAACGCAAAGGTGGACCTAACGACCACAGGTGAAACCACGTTGTACACTTGTGGTCAGTTCACCACTGCAATTGTAAAATCTATCATTGTATCGGATGATAGCAACAATGCTGATACCTTGACACTAACAATAACTAGTGGTGCAAGCGTTTTTAATTTATACAAAGACAAGGCCGTTGGAGCCAAGGGTACGGTTGAGTTGCTGACAGCGCCGTTAGTAGTACAGGCAGATGAGGTCTTAAAAGTTACGGCTGCGACAGCAAATAGATTACACGTTGTCGCTAGTATTTTAGAGATAACCTAATGGGACGCGATGATAAACTTATAGAACTGGAAAAAGACATGATTGCTTTGCAAACAGAAGTTAAAATACAGTTCAAGGAATTATTTACTAGAGTTAAGCGACTAGAAACAACCTTAATAGCAGCGTCTGGTGCTATTATATTAATGTTAGTGACTATACTGATCAAAATGGGGTAGTTTGAGTTTAGGTTCAATTGAACCAAACTAAGCTTGGTTTAAAAAATGATAGACCCTGTCACAGCATTTGCAGCAGCTAACGCAGCCTTTAAAGGCGTTAAAATTCTAGTTGGTGCTGGAAGGGAGATGCAAGACGTTAGTAAACAGCTTGGTGCTTGGTATGGAGCTGTTGCAGACATTACTAGAGCTGAATCTCAACGCAAAAAGCCGACATGGCTAGATAAGATATCTCACGGCACTGACAACATAGAGCAAGAAGCTATGGACATTGTCATCCGAAAGAAAACTTTGCTTGAAAAGGAAAAAGAGATTAAGTTCATGTTGGACTACAGATTTGGTTTAGGCACATACGATGAGATGCTTGGTATGCGTAGGCAAATCCGTAAAGAAAGAGAAGAAACTGTATACAGAGCTATGGAAGCAAAAAGACAGATACAAAGCAATATAGCAATAGCTACTTTATGCTTTGCTATAATTGGTACTTTAGGTGGTGGTGCTTACTTACTTGTATTGGTTTTACAATGATAAATGCTTTAATATTATCTGTAACACTAGCGGGAGTTGCCAACCCAACTTACGTTCAGTGCCACCTATGGAAGAGGTTTACAGACGTAAATGGTCAAAAGATTTGTGTATATAGATTTACAGCGGGTTTTGGCGGCTTAGGATATCATTATCCAACTAAAAGCTTTTCTGAATGCCCAAAAGTCTTTAGCTGTATTTACCAAAAGAAAGACAAGCGACCAAGTTTGTCTGAAATATTAGACGGCCTTAAAGGAGGTTTCTGATGAAAGTAGCAATGGAAAAAATCTTAGCTTGGAAAATAATGCCACGATTAATGATGCTGGTCATGACCATCATGTACATTCGCGTCATAGAGTGGTTTATGGGCCTTCCTCAGGACGTTGTGAGTACACAGGCCACGGCACTAACGGCAACCGTCACAGGCGCACTTACAGGGGCGTTTGCAGTATGGGTAGGGCATGAGAAATGATTGGTAAAATCATAGGCAGTCTAACAGGTCTTGCCACATCCATCATAGACGGAAAGACTCAAATCAAACTCACTGAGGCTGAAATAAAAAAGAAGCAGTTAACGGGTGAGATAGATTGGGACTTAGAGGCCATGAGGGCCACTGAAAATTCATGGAAGGACGAATGGATCACCTTGCTTTTCAGTATTCCATTAATATTGGCCTTCTGTGGGGATTGGGGCAATGACATAGTTGCCCGTGGCTTTGCGGCACTTGAGGTTATGCCTCAGTGGTATCAGATTGCCTTAGGTGGGATCGTTAGTGCCAGCATAGGAATGCGTTCTGTGAGTAAGTTCTTTGGAAAAAGATAACGTAATAAACCTGCTTGATTTTGGTTCAATTGAACTAAACGAGATCGACAAGCAGTTTATTGCCTTGGAGAAACAAAAGACCTTAATATCAGAGCAAGCAAAGCTCATTCATGAAAGAAATAAAAAGGAAGAGGATTGAACCGTGGGTTACAAGTTAGGAAAGCGAAGCCTATCAAGGCTAGAAGGTGTCAACGACGATCTGGTAACTGTCGTGAAATACGCTATCGGCGTTACAAAGCAGGACTTCAGTGTGATCTGTGGTCTGAGGACGATAGACGAGCAGAAGGCCTTAGTGGCAAAAGGGGCTTCGCAAACCATGAAGTCAAAACACATTGATGGCAATGCTGTTGACCTAATGGCTTACTGCAATGGTGGTCGATGGGAGCTTAACCTATACGATGAAATTGCTGACGCCATGAAGGAAGGTGCTGCTGCATGTAATGTAAAGCTACGCTGGGGCGCGGCTTGGACTATTGATGATATCGGTGTCTTTGAGGGTACGGCTGAGAACGCCATGAACTCATACATAGACACCCGTAGGTCTCAATCACGTAGACCATTCATTGACGCTCCACATTTTGAGCTGATGCTGTGATATGCATGTCTTCGCTTTAATGGTTTACCTTGGCTACGGCGAAGGTAGGACTTTGATAAGTGAAGGCATGTATTTTATGAGAATTGATGTGTGCAATAAAGTGGCAAGTGAAATGGTAAAAAGATACAGCTCACATGGCATACACCTAGATGATCGTGTTGTTGCGTACTGCATTGTTGAAGAGCTTCCGATAGACAGCAAAGCTACTATTTACTGAAACGTGTTGACATGATAATGATACGGTTAAACGCACTTTAGGTTCAATTGAACCAAACGGTCCTTAGGGGCAAAGGAGAATAACATGGTTCTTCCACTTCTAGCGGGAATGCTTGGATCAGGTCTAGCATCAGCAGGTATGTTAGGTGCTACTGGCTTCCTAGCCAATCCACTCATTGCTGGGTCAATAGGATCAGGATTGGGGCAGTTTGCTCAAACAGGTGATGTCAAAGAAGGCTTAAAGACAGGTTTGGGTTCATACCTTGGCGGTGCGGCATTGGGTAAAGCGTTTGGTGGTGCTGACTTTAATGTTGGAAAGATGACTGCAGATCAATTTGGTGCAAGTCAGTTTCAAGGCGTTAGCCCAGAACAATTTGCTGATGAAAAAGCCTTAACTGGAGCTTATGCAAGCCAAGGAGATGCTTTAAGTAAATTAAATGCAACGCGGAGTGTAATTGATACCCAACGTGGACTTGACCCTAATTTCCTTGGCGGTCCAAAAGGAATTTTTACGCCAGAATTTTCATCCGGCCTTCAAGCAGCAACTGGACAAGGCGTTATGGGGGGCGGTCTAGGACAGTTAGGTTCAGCAGCGGGTGTCGGTCAGTATCTAGGCGGCATGGCTGCAATGCCAGACTACGGCACAGGCGGTATCGCTCCTGAGGAAGAAAAAGAAAGTAGATTTGATGGTAGGGAGGTAAGGCCTGTACCTCGCGTCCAAAATCAAAGGCCAACTACATTTAGGCCAGGATATGACGGTGAGTTTGACTATGGAATAAGCACACCACAAAGCGCAGATGATTTGTACAATTACAACTACAGAAATGGTGGAATGTTGAGGCGCATGTCAAACCCTAGAATGATGGGTCAGTCAGCGCGTCTTGCACGGGGCGGTATAGTGTCCTTAGCTGATGGTGGCGTACCTGAGGCAGCAATGACGCCACAAGAGGCTCCTATGGCCCCTACAGAGGCCCCTATGGCCTCTCAGGCGGCTGCAATGCCTAATGAGCAAGAGGTCATTGTGGGGGCTGCTAGGGCCATTAAGGGCATCATACAGGGTGAAGAGGCTCAAATGGCCTTGGCTATGTTTGTGCAGCAATACGGTGAGCAAAAGTTACGTCAGCTAGTGACTAGTGTAAACTCTGGAGAGTTTGATCAAACCATAGCAAAACTTAGCACTGGAGAAGGCGGCATGGTGCAAGGCCCGACAGATGGGTCAGGCACTGATGACATGATGCCAGCCCGTCTAGACGATCAACAAATTCTACTCACAGACAATGAGTATGTCGTTAAGGCTCCTACTAGCGAAGCTTTAGGCGAAGATGTCTTAGATGTTATCAATGAAGGAAAGCCTGAGACAGTTGAAGCTGTCAAGAAGGCTGCTATGGGCGGCTATGCATGAAGGACTTAATTTTAGATAATCTAGTTTTAACTGCTGTACCTACTTCTGTAGTTGACGTTATCTGGAATGATGTATCAAGGGTTTTGCGTAGGTCTGTATTGACTGCTGATGGCAGGTTCGACCTGAACGATGTGCGTGACGGTATTAAGAGTGGTCTTTACGGCCTTTGGGTCGTAATGGAAGATGACAAAGTTGTAGCGGCACTAACTACTAGAGTTGTTGTATATCCTCAGTGTAAATCACTGGCTATGGATTGGATCGGAGGTTCTAGAATGCGTGAATGGTTACCTCAAGCTCAAAAGGTCATGACAAAGTTTGCTAAAGAAAACGGCTGTACAGAATTAGAGGGATATGGTCGTAAAGGATGGGATAGATGGCTTCGTGCATATGGATGGAAGCCACACTACATAGCGTATAAGATGGAGATATCATAATGGGTAAGGGCGGCGGCAACGGTGGACCTCAACAGGTGACCACAACAAGCACTAATACCACTACAAATCTTCCAGATTACGTTCAGCCACAGTTTGAGCGTCTTTTGGCAAGAGCTGAAGCTCAGTCATTGGAGCCTTATACACCTTACACAGGTCAAAGGTTAGCTGAGACTGATCCAGATATATTTAAAGCATACGACATGATTGGTCAGGTAGCTTCCGATGGCACTCCTGTAACTGACGCTGCCGTAAAGTCTGCACAAACCTTAGCCGATCCTTATTCTGGGTACAAAGCATACACCGCTGATCAGTTTGAGTACGACCCCATGACGGAGTTCACGGGCGATAATGTATCTAAATATATGTCACCATATATGGATGAAGTGGTTCAAAGACAAAAAGCTGAGGCATTAAAAGATTTTCAACAAATGCAAGCTGGTCGAGCTTCTGGGGCTATAAGTGCTGGTGCATTTGGCGGCTCCCGTCAGGGTGTCATGGAAGGCATGGCTCAAGATGATGTTCTTGACCGTATGGTGGGCATACAGACTGAAGGACAGCAAAGGGCATATCAGGATGCTCAGAATATGTTCTTGCAGGATCGTGGCGCACAGATGGACTTGCAACGTCAGAAGGCCGCAGAGCTTGCGCGTACACAGGGGATTAGCGCAGGTGAAGCAGCCAGAATACAAGCTGGTGAGGTTGCTGACCTTACAAGGCAACAAGGTGCATTGGACTTTGCGTCAGGTCTTGAGGACAGGTCCAGAGCAGCCGCTATACAAGATGCTCAGTATCTTGAAACAGTTGGTAAAAGTAGACAGGCAGCGGATCAGGCTGGACTTGACTTGGCTTATGATGACTTCCTCAAGCAAAGAGCGTTCCCAGAACAACAGTTGGGTCTTTATTCAAGTGTTCTTCGCGGCATACCTGTCACTCCAAGTACAACTGCAACAAGCATGACACCTTACAACCCAATACAGCAAGCACTGGGTTTAGGTATATCTGGTCTTGGTCTCTATAAAGGGCTTATGGGATGAACATATTACAAGTACAGGATGACCTGAAGAACTTCTCTCAACAGCAGCTAATCCAAGAGATGAAGCAGCCGAAAGGTGTAGCTCCTCAATTCCTTGTGCTTGGTGAAATAACGCGCCGTAAGCGTATGAGTGATGACATGAAGACCAGAGGTGCCGCTGATCAAAGGACAGTAGCACAGGAAGTGGTTTCTGCCGCTGGTGTGCCTCAAGGTGGTCTGGCTCAGATGTCTCAAGCTATGGCACCGAAAAGTTCAATTGAACCAAACATGCAGCCACCAAGTCAGGCACAACCACAGGCACCAATGCCTATGGCTAGTGGTGGCATATTAAGTTTAGCTGCTGGTGGCGGTAAAACTAAAAGAGAAAAGGCTTTCTTCTTAGAGTTCCCAAAGAATAGTCCAATATTTGCTGGTGAACGCCGTTATGTCACTGCTAATACCTTGTCTAAGCTTGAGGCATCAATGCCGCTGTTCTTTAAGCGTATGCGTAGTCGTGGTGAGATTATAGCCAATGAGAACGCACCAGAGGCATTTCAGAAGACCGCAACAAAACTAGCCCCAGCTCAACTAAATGTTGCTATGCGTAGGGGTAAAGAAAACATTGCAAAGGCTGAGGAAGCTGCAAGAATAGCAGAGCTTCAAGCTGAGACAGGTGCCACTGATGATCAAGCTGTTACATCTGCTGGTAGGCCCACTGAATCTCAAGTAATTGATGAAGTACAGTCATTGGACGCTCCTGTAGCAGAACCTTCTGAGTATGACATTCAGCAAGATTCTGACATAGAGGGT
>MDTG01022439.1_pt1 | contig 29791 bp, 29 predicted proteins | sample 811421 | NCBI WGS metagenome assembly MDTG01 (sample SAMN05326645, study PRJNA326480) | marine metagenome | isolation source: seawater | place: Pacific Ocean: South East | collected 2011 | reverse complement strand
GTTCATGTTTTCCCAAAGATGTAAGAGCTCTAATAAATTTCTCAAAAATCAATAATATAGACTTGAATACTGTAATTGGAGGTTGGAAAACTAACATTCATCTGAGACCAGAGAGAGATTGGGAAAAAATTGGAGTTAGAGCATACAGTTCAAAAAAAAATAGTGAAAATAGAATTAAGTGATAAAAATATATTAGTAACTGGAGGAGCTGGTTTTATAGGTTCTAACTTATGTGAAAAATTACTTAGCTTAGGAAATAAAGTATATTGTTTTGATAATCTTTCAACTGGAAAAAAAATTAATATTGAAGAATTTCTTAAAAATGATAAATTTAGGTTTATTAAAGGAGATATTAGGTCTCTTGAGGATTGTAAAAAAGCCACAAAAAATATTGATTTTGTTTTACATCAAGCTGCGCTTGGTTCTGTTCCAAGGTCAGTAAAAGACCCTATCTCATCAAATGACGTTAATATAGCTGGGTTCTTAAATATGTTAATTGCGTCAAGGGACAATGGAGTCAAGAGATTTGTTTATGCAGCAAGCTCATCAACTTATGGTGATTCTAAATCAATGCCTAAAGTTGAAAACGTTATAGGAAATCCTTTATCACCATATGCAATTACTAAATATGTAAACGAATTATATGCTGATGTTTTTTCTAAAACATATGGAATTGAAACAATTGGGCTTCGCTATTTTAATGTTTTCGGCAAAAAACAAGATCCTAATGGAGCATATGCAGCAGTCATACCAAAATTTGTTGGTCAATTTATTAGAGGAAAATCACCTTTAATAAATGGTGATGGAAGTTATTCTAGAGACTTTACATATATTGATAATGTAGTACAAGCTAATTTATTATCGATTTTAGCTGAAGAAAAAGAAGCAATAAATACAGTTTATAATATAGCTTATGGTGAAAGAAATAGTTTAAATGATTTAGTTTCATATTTAAAGTATTCCTTATCAAAATTTGATAAAAGCATTTTGGATATTAAAGTTAAATATGGCCCTAACAGGGAAGGGGATATTCCACATTCACATGCAAATATTAAAAAGGCAAAAAAATTATTAAATTACAATCCACAGTTTTCATTAAAAAAAGGTTTGAAAGAAGCTGTAGACTGGTATTGGAAAAATTTATAAAATGCAAAAAGATAAAATAGCAATAGTTGGGTTAGGTTACGTAGGCTTACCGCTCGCAACTTTATTTGCAAAAAAATATTCTGTTATAGGTTATGATATTAATACTAATAGAATTAATGAGTTAATGATCGGAATTGATTCAACTTTAGAAGTCAATAGCAAAACCTTAAAGTCTGTAATAATTGATAATGATTCAGGATCAAATGGTTTGTTTTGTACTAATGATATAAATAGCTTAAAAAAATGTAATGTTTACATCGTAACTGTTCCGACACCTGTCGATAAAAATAATACACCAGATTTGACCCCATTAATCAAAGCATCTGAGACAGTAGGGGCTGCTATTAAAAAAGAGGATCTTGTAATTTATGAATCAACAGTATACCCTGGTGCAACGGAAGAAGATTGTGTTCCAATTTTAGAAAAATTTTCTGGATTGAAGTTTAATAAAGATTTTTATGTAGGATATTCTCCAGAAAGAATAAATCCTGGGGATAAAGAACATACTGTCGATAAAATTTTAAAAGTTACCTCAGGCTCTACACCAGACATAGGTATTAAAGTAGATAATTTATATAAATCTATAATTTCTGCAGGAACTCATTTGGCGCCTAGTATAAAAGTTGCAGAGGCTTCCAAAGTAATTGAAAACTCTCAAAGGGATATTAATATAGCATTTGTTAATGAGTTATTAAAAATCTTCAATTTGATGGATATCAATACTCATGATGTTTTGGAGGCAGCAGCAACAAAGTGGAATTTTCTTCATTTCAAACCTGGTTTAGTTGGTGGACATTGTATTGGAGTAGATCCATATTATTTATCTCAAAAAGCACAAGAATATGGCTATAATCCTGAAATTATTTTAGCAGGTCGAAGGATGAATGATAGTATGGGAAGTTATATTGCTTCTGATTTAATTTTAGCTATGATTCAAGAAGATATAAAAATTAAAAATGCTGAAATATTAATAATGGGTATTACTTTTAAAGAAAATTGTCCTGATATTCGTAACACAAAAGTTATTGATTTAATCAATGCATTAAAAGGATATAATACTAATTTAACTATTCACGATCCTTGGGCTAGTTCAGATGAGGTTTATGAAGAGTATGGTCTTACTTCTTTAAAAGAATTACCTAATAAAAAATATGATGCAATAATTTTAACAGTTGGCCACAGAGAGTTTAAAAAAATAGATTTTAAAAAACTAAGAAAAAGTGTTTCAATTGTATATGATTTTAAAAATATTCTATCAAATGACCAAAAAATACATACTCATAAAAGATAAATAAAATGAGAAAAATTAGCATAATTACAGAAAGGAGAGCTGACTATTCAAGATTTTTACCAATTATTAAGGAAATTGAAAGTGATAATGATTTAGATTATTCTTTGATAGTTACTGGAAACCATCTAATGGAAAAACATGGATACACAGTCAACGAAATTAAAAAAGATAATATTAAGATTGATTATACTTTTGAAATGTTTATTGATGAAGAGGATTCAGGTGCTGGGATGTCAAGAGCTTTAGGAATTGCTATAAACAAACTGCCAGATATTTTAAATGATCAAAAGCCAGATCTAATTTTATCTGGTTTCGATATTGCAGCTAATTTAGCCATTACAATAGTAGGTGCTCATATGAATATCCCTGTTTTTCACATTCAAGGAGGAGAAGTTACAGGCACTATTGATGAATCAATTAGACATGCAATGTCAAAATTTGCACATTATCATTTTGCTGCTAATGAAGATGCATGCCAAAGATTAATTAAATTGGGTGAGGTCCCTGAACATGTTTTTGAAGTAGGTTGTCCATCAATAGATGCTTTATTAAATGTAGAAGATGATAGTTCAGTTTTGGAAAGATACAATATAACAGCTCCTTTTTTTTTGGTACTTCAACATCCCGTTACAACTGAATTTGGTAAATCTGAAAACCAAATTATAGAGACTTTAAAAGCAATCAGTGAATTTGAAAATTATGATTCATTATTTATTCTTCCAAATAATGATGCTGGTCACGCAAAAATCATAGATAAAATTAAAGGTAGTGAAAGAAAACATGTTGATACACTCGGAATTTCGGATTATGTTAATCTTCTAAAAAGATCTATTTGTTTGATTGGTAACTCTAGTAGTGGTATTCACGAGACTCCAACATTCAATATTCCTACTGTTAATATAGGCTCAAGACAAAGTGGTAGGTTAAGATCTAATAACGTATTTGACACTAATTATGATAAAGATGAGATAATTAAAGCAATAAATTTAGCGATAGGTTGGAATGGTAACATCGCAGACAAGATTTATGGGAAAGGTAATTCATCTTATCATATTGTAAAATACATAAAGAAATTGGATATTTCTAACAACATTATACAAAAACAAATAACATACTGATGAAAAAGAAAATTTTTATTACGGGAGCTTCGGGAACAGTTGGAAAGGCATTCATAAAAGAATTTAATGAATTGTTTGATATATATAGTTACAGCAGAAACGAGAAAAGTCAGGTTGCCCTTAAAAGAGAATTCCCTAATGTTGAAATCATTATTGGGTCTATTGAGGACATACATACACTTGAATGTGCTGTAGCTAATTTAGATATTGATATAATGATACATGCAGCAGCTTTAAAGCATGTTGATACCGCTGAAAAACAACCTTCCCAAGCAATTAAGATAAATTTATTAGGAACTATAAATGTTTTAGAGGTCTGTCAGAAATATAACATTAAAAAGGTTATTGGCATATCCACTGATAAGGCTTGCAGTCCTGACAATATTTATGGTATGTCAAAGTATTTAATGGAAAAATTATTTGAAGAATATCGAAGTCCTAATTTAAATACAGTTTGCTGTAGATTTGGTAATGTTGCATGGAGTAATGGAAGTGTATTACCATTTTGGTTAAGAGTTAAAGAATCAAATAAGCCTCTTCCTATAACAGATATTAAGATGACACGTTTAATATTTACTTCAAAAGAAGCTGCTCATTTAATTAATAAATCAATAGATCTTATTGATAGCTTAGATTCCTTTTTTATTCTCTCAAAAAAGATGAAAAGTTGTAAAATGATTGATTTAGCTAGTTTAATAAGTGATGAAACTACAGTTATAGGTCTCAGACCTGGAGAAATATTATCCGAAGATTTAATATCTGCTAAAGAAGTTAAATATGCATATCAATTAAGTGATAGTATAGCTGAGTACATAGTAATTATAAAAAATAATGAAAGTAATTTATTAGGTGATAAATTAACGGGTCCAGTTAATAGCGTTTCAGCTGAAAAAATGAATAAGAATGAAATGATTACGTTACTTAAAGATGTTAAAAATCATATTTCGACTGATAATTCAATAAGATTTAATTACTAAATTATGAAAATAGGAAATAGAAAAGTTGGTTCTAAATTTAAACCTTTATTTATTGCTGAAATAGGGATAAACCATAATGGAAGTCTTGAAATTGCTAAAGAAATGGTTGATTCTTGTAAAAGAGCAGGAGTTGAGGTTGTTAAGCATCAAACTCATATTCCAGAATTTGAAATGTCAAAATTAATGGCTTCAAAAACTATTCCTGGAAATTCAACTAAAAGCATTTATAAAATTATGGAGGAATGTTCTCTGAATGAAAGTGACGAATTTGAGCTTAAAAATTATGTTGAAAAAAATGGTATGATATTTATTTCTTCACCTTTCTCTCTTGAGGCTATTGATAGGTTAGAGAAATTCGATGTGCCAGCTTATAAAATCGGATCTGGTGAGATGAAAAATTATCCAATGCTTGAAAAAATATGTAATACAGGCAAACCTTTGATTTTAAGCACTGGAATGCATGATATTGAAGACGTAAAAAAAAGTGTTTCATTTTTAAAGAATAAAAATCCTAAAATTGAGTTAGCATTATTACATACAACTAATCTATATCCTACGCCGGACGAATTAGTTAGACTGGGTGCTTTAAATGATCTTAAAAAAACTTTCGAGGATATTCCAATGGGTCTTTCAGATCATACCATAACAAATTTTTCATCTTATGGAGCAATTGCTTTAGGAGCATCGATTATTGAGAAACATTATACAGATACAAGAGAAAGAACAGGTCCAGATATAATTTGCAGTGTAAATGAAATTGAATGCATTGAACTTTTAAAAGGAATAGAAATAATTTTTAAGCAGAGAGGAGGAGGTAAGACTCTGATTAATGAAGAACAAGTAACTAGAGATTTTGCATTAGCTACTGCTACTGCTACAAGAAAAATTTCTTTGGGAGAGACTTTAGATATTTCAAACATTTGTCTTAAACGTCCCAATAAAGGCGATTTTGATTCTAGTAATATTGACAAACTATTTGGAAAAAAAACTAACAGAATCATTGATGAGGGTGAACAAATTCTTAAAGATGATTTAATTTAATTATTGAAATAATAATCCTATTTATTGATTATTAGTCATACGTATATTTAAAAATATTTTATAGAAATAGTAAAATGATTAATGGAAAAAAAATATTAGGATTAATTCCAGCTAGAGGAGGTTCAAAAGGAGTTACTAAAAAAAATATTAAATCATTAATGGGAAAACCATTAATTCAGTATACTGTTGATGCTGCAAAGAAATCAAAATATATAGATCACTTAATTGTATCTACTGACAGTGAAGAGATTGCTCAAGTTTGTAGAGATATTTCAGTAGATGTCCCTTTTGTTCGTCCAGATTATTTAGCAACAGATTCAGCTAAAGCAATTGGAGTTATACAGCATGCTATCAAAACTATGGAAGATATTGATGGTGTGAGTTATGAATTAGTAGTTTACTTAGAACCTCCCAATCCATTAAGAATTGTTGAGGATATTGATAATTGCATTGAATTATTTGATGATAATAAACCTGATAGCGTAGTTAGTATTCAAGAAGCAAATCAATTTCACCCTATTTTAATGAAACAAATTAAAAATGGCAGATTATTTCCTATATGGAAAAATGAGCCAGAGGGTGTACCACGCCAATTATATGATCCGATAGCCTACATGAGAAATGGAGCAGTTTATGTTTTTAAAAAAGAATTAATTATGAGTGGAATTATGTATGGTAATGATGTATTTCCATATATAATGCCAATTGAACGTTCAGTGTGTATTGATGATATGATGGATTGGTACGTTGCTGAGGCCTGGATTAAAGCTAATAATGAAGAAAAATAAATGAAAGTTGTTGTTATTGGCTTTGGTTCAATTGGAAAAAGACATGTTAATAATTTATTATCATTGGGTATATTAGATGTAGTTTTATTAAGAACTTCTAAAAAAGCAAATGAATTAAATTTACCAGAGATAACAAAATATGAGGAAATTATTAAAATTAATCCTGATTTTGTAATCGTTTCAAATCCAACTTCATTACATTTCCAAACACTTAAATTCCTTGTTCAAAATCAATTTAATATTCTTTGTGAAAAACCATTTTTGTATCAACCAGAGGAGTGGGATTTATTGAAACCATTATTAGAAAATTATAAAGGAAAAGCTAATATAGTATTCAATTTAAGATACCATCCATGCATTAAGAAAGTTAAAGAACTTATTTTTGAAGGATTACTAGGGAAAATTTATTCTGCTCGTTTTTTTGTTGGCCAATATTTGCCAGATTGGCGACCAGAAACTAATCATTTGCTCAGTTATTCTGCATCTAAAAAAATGGGTGGAGGAGTTGTTATGGATCTTGTTCATGAAATTGATTTAGCTCAGTATTTATTAGGAAAACCTAGTGGTGAAATTCATTCTATAGTTAGCAAGATATCAAATGTTACTGTAGACTCTGCTGATATTGCTGAAATTTTATATAGTACAATTAATAAAGAAATAGTAAGTATTCATATGGATTATTTGTACCGTGGCTATTCACGTCATTTTTCAATTTGTGGTAAAGAAGCTAACTTATACTGTGATTTATTTAAAAATACAGTCAAAATAACTGGGGATAAGAATAAACAAATTGAAAATTATGAATTTCAAGATTTTGAAAGAAATGACATGTATATTAATTTAGTTAAGGACTATATTAAAGAATTAACTGAAACAAAATATAAATGTAGTCTACCTTCTTTTTTTGAAAACAAAACGGTAATGCAAACATGCTTTAAAATAAATAATTATTAAAAAATGGATATAAAAAACAAAGTAATAGCTTTGATTGGTTCTACTGGAATACTTGGCTCAGAATATGTGAAATATCTTTCTTCGAAGGGAGCAAATTTAATAATTGGGGACATCGATTTAGATAAATGTATTGAATATGCTGCTGATATGAGGAAGGAGTATAAAACAAATCCACTTCCATTGCACATTGATTTATATGAGGAAGAATCAATAAAAAAATTCTTTGAAGATGCATTAAAATATTATGGAAAAATAGATTCATTAATTAATAACTCTCAGGTCAAACCAGATGGATTTTACAACTCTTTTGAAAACTACACTAAGAATACTTTAATGAGAGTCCTAGAGGGTAATACTGTAGGAATGGTATTGTCATGTAAAGAAGCATGTAAAATTTTTTTAAAACAAGGTTATGGAAACATTGTTAATGTGGCTTCAATTTATGGAATTACAGCTGCAGATCAAAGATTATATGATGGTGTTGAAAATATATATAATCCCAATGAAAAATTTTCCTCACCTGTTTCTTATGCAGTATCCAAAGCAGCGGTGGTAAATTTGACCCGTTATCTAGCTTCATATTATCGGGAAAAAAATATACGCATAAATTGTTTAACCCCCGGAGGTGTATTTGACAATCATGACAAAAAATTTAATGATAATTACTCCAAAAGAACCTTACTGGGAAGAATGGCAACTAAAGATGAGTATAATGGAACGATATTATATCTTGTTTCTGAATCATCCAGCTACATGACTGGAAATAATATAGTTGTTGACGGGGGCTGGACTGCCTTCTAAGATAATGTGTAATAAATGGACGTATTAATTCCAATCGAAACAACTGCAAGAGAAGCCTTATATAAAATATATTTAAGTAAACTTATCGCTTTGCAAGGTGTAAATACTTATTTGGGTACTAAAAATCATATATCTTATCTAATTAGTCTTTTTAATAATTATATCTATGTTGACAAAGGTTATCACCAGGGTACATCAGAATTAATTTATAATAAAATTAAATCTAAAAACGGAATAATAGTCAACTTGGATGAGGAAGGAGCAGTAGATTTTCCTGAAAGTTCAATATTAAGAAGTAGATATTCCAAAAAACTTTTTGACATTTCAGATAAAGTATTTTTTTGGGGAAGTAATCAATTTAAATTGTTAAAGAATAATATTAAAGACCCAGATAAAATTTCAATAACTGGTCATCCAAGATTTGAATTATTAAAAGAAGAATATCATAAAATTTATAAAAAAGAAGTAGATAAGATTAATTCTGAATATGGTAAATATATTTTGATAAATACAAATATGGGTTTTGGAAATAATTTAAGAGGTGATGATTTTGTTAGAAATAATTATAGTTCAAGATTCAAAAATATTGATGAAATTATATCATTTGACAAAACAAAGTGTAACGCATTTATCAGTCTTGTAAAAAAAATTTCAGAAAACTATGGGGGAAATATAATTTTTAGACCTCATCCTGAAGAAAATAGTATTATCTATAAGACCGCTTTTAAAAATATTGATAATGTTCAAGTGATTTACAAAGGATCTGCAGTAGAATGGATTTTAGGTTGTGAATGTATGATTCATCCAGACTGTTCTACAGCAATAGAATCAGTCATAATGAAAAAGGAAGCAATTTCCTTTCTACCAAAACCATTCAATTCTAAAATAGTAACAGAGTTGCCTATAAGAGTTAGTAGGATTTTTAATGATGAAGATTCTTTAATTGAATATTTTAAACGTGAGTCATTTTATAATTTAAAACCAAATAATAAAAATATAAATCAAGTTCTTGACAAATATTTTTCCATTTCTAAAAAATCTTCTCAAATCATTGTCGATGAAATAATTAAATTATTCCCAAAAAAAAATAAATTTATAAATAAAATTTATCTTAAAAATTGGCTTGATTTAACGATACTTTCATTTAAAATAAAATTAGGAAGATCAGAGTCACATAAACTAGTCAGACAAAAAATTAAAGGAATTGAAACTAATAATTTTAGAAGATTGAACAACTCAATTAATTCTATCAATCCTAATTTTGATAAAGTAAAAATGAAAAAAGTTTCCGATGGATTATTTAAATTTTTTTTAGTTGAATAACTATATAGATCTAAATTTTATATAAATATGCTCATAAAAATTAAAGAAAATCAATTAAATGTAAATGGTGGAAAAACCTATAATCTAGAGAATGGTGATAAATTAATTTTATTTGAATCTCCTAATCACCCTCGAAAAAACCTTGATAGTATACCAAATTTCAAAAATTTTAATGATTACACTAATTATTTTAAGCATGATTCCTTTATACATGTAGATAATTTTAATAGGAAGATAAGGTTTGTAAGAGATTGGCCAGGTAATATACCTGCATTTTATTATCACTCTAAATTAGTTAATGAACTTATTATTAGTGATGATATAAATGTACTAGCTAAATCTGTTAAAAATCTTAAACCTTCAAAACATGGGCTAAAGCTTTTTATTACTGGACGAAAACATTATCATGGTTATACAATTTATAAGGAGGTTTATACTTTACATGCTGGATTATGTATCGAATTGGATTTAAAATCATTTAACATTAGGACTAACTGTTGGTATAAGCCTTTCAAAAAAATAAAAATAAATGATCCAAAAATTGCTAAACAAAGTTACTTGGATGCAATTGATTCAACAATTCTAAGATTAATACCAAAAGAAAAACCCTCGGCAATAATGTTTTCTGGAGGAAGTGATTCAACATTTTTATTGGATAGAATGGTAAAGCTTGGTTATAAAAAAATTGATTTATTTACTATCTGTGTAAATGGTGAAACTCTTCAATATAATTATGCAAATGAAAAAGCAAAAATGTTTAATATGGAAGTTAAACCTATTTATGCCGATAAAAAAAATATTTTTCAAGGATGGAAAAAACTATTTAAACTATGCTATCACTATTTATCAGATTTGAGAATTGATGGAATTTTTGCTCCCTCAGTACACGTTTTGAAAGAGATAAAAGAATATTACAAGGGAAAACCAATAAGTTTAGTTTGGGGATCTCAGTATGCAATTGCATCTCCAGTTGTTTCAACTAAAGCAATTATCTTTAAATTTTATGTTATTTTCATTTTAATTAAAATTTCAAAATATTTAAGTTTTTTAAAAAAGCCTATATATAATTTTTCTTTAAGACATATGCGGAGTTGGATGCTAGAGGATAGCAGCATGCCAAAAGAGAGTTTAGAAGCTTTTAAGGATTTGTATATAAATAGTTTTAATGAAATTTCTCATCCAGATGAGCTTTTAAATCTTCACCAATCTACTGATTATAATCACCTTAAGCATTGGTGGATGGATTGGAGAAATAAAGCTAGCTCCAATTTTTACAAAAATGCTGTTAATATATTTCCATTTCATGACAGAGAATTTCAAGAAAGTACAATGCCATATTCATTAAGTGTCCGAATTGGAGGATTAAAAAATATAATTGATATGCCAAATAGCTATAAAAACCTTTTCTTTTCATTGTTTGAAAAACGTATTCCTATTTCAAGTATTAGACGAGGTAATTATGTTGCTCTACCTGAATATTTTTCTTTATTTCGAACTGAAAGTTTTTATAACTTTATTAATGAGCAATTAAATAAACCATATAATATAAAATTAGTTCGATTTTTAGTCAAAGAATTAAAGATTGATATTCCATCATCTTACCAAGATCTGATTAAACTTAATACTAAAGAAATAGAAAAATTAACTGGTATAATTTTTTTAGCTATTCGCTTAAAACAAGATGGAGTTTTATTTGATAATAAATAAATAATAAAAGTATAAATCTAAAAAATGTTAAAAATAGGAATTCTAATAAAGAAATTTGATAATTTATCAAATTGGGAACTTAGAATAATAGATAAACTATTTGTAGATCCTAATTATGAAATAGAACTTCTTATACTAGATGGAAGAAATTTAGAAAAAAACTCTAATTCAATTTTTAAAAAAATTAATCGAGCTATAAATAAAAATAGACTTTTTAGTTCACTTCTGCTTAAATTACAAATATTCATAGAAAATAAAATTTTTAAAGCTTATCAAACCGTTGATAAAAATAAGATAATATCAAAATTAAATCTTTTGGAAAAGATTTATTTAAAACCTACTAAAAAAGGGTTTTTAGATTTATTTAGTAAACGTGATTCTGATCTAGTTTCAAACTATGATTTAGATGTTATTTTAAGACATGAATTTGGTATAATTAGAGGACATATACTTAATGCAGCAAAATTTGGTATTTGGTCATTTCATCACGGAGATAATGCTATAAACCGTGGAGGTCCTCCTGCATTTTGGGAGATTGTATTAAATCAGTCTGTAGTTGGAGTTACATTACAACAGTTGACACCTGAAATTGATGGAGGTAGAGTAATTGATAAGGCTTTTTTTAATACTCATTGGTCATTTGTTAAATTAAAAAGAATGGTTTTAGAATCATCTGTTTCAGTTCTTTTTAAAAACCTTGAAAAACTTAGATCTGGAAACTATAATTATGAAAAATCTATAGTTTATTATAATCCACTTTATACTTTACCTAATTTGAATGTAGTTTTTTTTTATTTATTTAAATTTTACTCAAAATTATTAAATAAAATTATTCAATTCTTAAGCCATAAATTTTTTGGAAAAAGATATAATTGTTGGACCCTTTTCATAGGTAAAGGAGATTTTTTAGAATCTACTCTTTTTAGGCTTAAACCACTTAGGCTTCCGAAAAACGAATTTTGGGCAGACCCTTTCTTATTAAATTATAAAGAAAAAAATTATATTTTCTTTGAAAATTTCAACTATAATTCAAAAAAAGGTAAAATTTCCTGTGGGTTAATTGAGAATAATAATTTGATAAACATTCAAGATGTTTTATTAAAGGATTATCATTTATCATTCCCTTTTATATTTAAAGAAGATGGAGAAATTTATTTGATGCCCGAAAGCAAAGCAAATAATAGATTAGAGCTATATAAGTGTAAAAAGTTTCCAAATGAATGGGAGTTACATTCTACTGCCTTTGAAGGAGAGCAAGTTGCTGACGCATTTTTCTATGATGATAAAAACAATCAAAAATGGTTATTTGTTAACAAACAAATTGATAAAAATTCTATAATAGATAATGAATTATTTATTTATGCTGTTGATAGTTTAGATTTAAATAAATTAATTCCACATAAAAATAATCCAGTGATAATTAATTCAGCATCAGCTCGAAATGCGGGCGGTATTTTTCAATATAATAATAAAATTTATCGTCCATCCCAAGGAAATATCGATGGAATATATGGCAAATGTCTAAATATTAATAAAATTGAAAAATTGAACATCAATGAATATAAAGAAACAAAGATTACTACTGTTTATCCAAATTTTCATGATGGTTTAATTTCAACCCATCATTTGAGTCAAAAAGACGGATTATTTGTAATTGATGCTGCCTTCAAAAAATTATAAACTTATTATTAAATTAATTATTACAACTTTAATTATTAAATAATTATATATGAAATCTTACACTTCTGGTGTTATATTCTCATCAGCATTTACTGGTTATATATTAAAATTAATACAGTTTTTTGTAAGTATAGTAACGCTTCCAATCATTATTAGTAGTCTTGGTAAGGTGCAATATGGTATTTTGGTATTGATAGGGCAGACAGTTGGTTTCCTTGCAATGAGTGATATTGGTGTTTCTAATTCAGTTGGTCGTTTTTTCTCAAAGTATTATGCTTTAAATAACACTTCAAAAATTCAAGAAGTTGTAAATACCGCTTTTTTCTTATTATTAATTACTACAATTATAATATTGTCCATAACTTTTTTAATACACGATTGTATTCCAACTTGGCTTAACATTTCTGACGAATATGCTGAAATTACTAAACTTCTTTTTATTATAAATGGACTTTTTCTTGCTTTGATGTTTCCAACAAGAATTGGACAAGGGATACTTTCAGGTAAACAAATGTACTCGACTATTAATTTAATTTTGTCTTTAGTTCCAATTATTCAATTTTTTGGAATTATTATACTTTATAAATCCAATATTTTGGGTTTGATTGAGCTGGCTTTTCTAACATTAGGAGCAAGCCTTTTAGCCCAAATAATATTTATTGTGATTGCTTTTTCAAAAATAAAATTCTTAACAATAAGTAAAATTTATTTTTCAAAAAGTATGGCTAGAAAAATTTTAAGCTTGGGTTCAAGTAGCTTAATTACATCACTCAGTAGTATTTTAGTATCACAAGGGTTAATCATTGCAGTAGGTATCCTTACGTCGACAATAACAGCTGGTATATATGGTGTGGTAATAATGATAGTCACTAATATATCTTTCATTCTTACCAAAATTTCTCAACCAATTCTAACCATGTCTAGTGAACTAGTTGCTAGAAAAAAACATGATCAATTAAATAATCTAATTTTTTTCTTAATGAGATTTTCATTAATGTTGAGTATTTTAATTAGTTCTTCGTTATTTTTTTTCATTGAAGATCTATTAAAAATTCTATTAACATTTAATTGGGATTTAAAAGATTATACGATGGCAAGCAAAGCAATTATTTTGATGAGTGTAGCTATGAGTATCGGAATTCCTCAATTTGTATCTCGAGCAGTAATGCAAGGAGCTGGGTTACATTGGAATGCCAGTATTGGAAAAGTAATAGCTTCAATTATTGCTTTCTCAACTGGGATTGTTTTAATGTGGTATGAATTTGGTTTGATTGGTGCATCTATAGGATGGTCTTTGATATGGATTTTACCCGGAATATTCTATTTTCCAACAAGGATAGCAAAATTCATGAAAATCAAAACAAAAAAAATGTTAAAAGACGTTTATTTACCAGGAATTTATCTAGGCTTTTTGTTAGTATTAGTTGGATATATTTTTAAAGAATACTTTGGACATTTTGGATTATATGAAATTATTATGTGTCAATCTATTCTTTTGATTTTAGCTTTAGTTATAATTTTCTTGTATGATAAGAAATATATTTTAGAAATTGAAATTATAAAATCTGTATTAATTTTTTTGGATAAAAAATGAAAGTAATATTTTTAAAAAAACTTGCCAGGTTAATTCCCTTTTCCAAATTTTTTTATTTAAAAATGAACAGATTAATTAATCGAAAGTTTTTTATAAAATCAATTTTATATGATGAAAATTTAAAATTAATTAAGTTTTCTGTTCCCAAACATCATATTTTCTTTGGTTATTATGATATATCACCATTTAATAAAAAAAACACTAAAATTTTAGCAATTAAAACAAAAAATGATACTAAATATAAAGCTGATATAGGGTTTTTTAATTTAAATAACCCTAAAAAGTTTCATAAAATCTCTTCATCTATTAGTTGGTGTTGGCAACAGGGTGCAAGACTAAGGTGGTTTGACGAATCATGTGAAAATGAAGTTTCATTTAATGACTTTAAAAATGGAAAATATGTAAATCTTGTTGTTGATATTAATTCATCAAAAGTTTTAAAGATTATTAATTATCCATTATATGATATCAGTATTGATAGTAAACTAGGTTTATCACTTAACTTTTCACGCTTACAAAGATTAAGACCAGGTTATGGTTACAGTAACTTAATTGATAATACAATACAAAAAAAATGTCCCAATGATGATGGCATTTTCTTGATTGATATTAATAATAATAAAAAAAAATTAATAATATCTTATTCAGATTTGGTTTCTAATTTTCCCATTAAAGAAACTTTTTCTAATACTCACCATTACTTTAATCATCTATCTTTTAATCCTTCTTCAAATAAATTTCTTTTCTTTCATTTAATGCAACATGATAATGGAAGATGTAATAGATTATTTTATTATGATTTAGATAAAAATGAAGTTATAAAACTTGAAGATGAATTTATAACTTCACATTATACTTGGAAGGATGATAATAATATTTTAGTCACTTCAGTTGACCCAGTAAATTCAAAAATATGTTATATGATTTATGATCTTAAGAAAAAAACTAAAGGTATACTTGATAACAATAATTTAAATAAAGATGGTCATCCTACTTTTCTTGATAATAAATCAATTTTTATCTCAGATACATACCCTGATATTAATAATAATCAAGATTTGTTTCTTTATGATATTAAAAAAAATAAAAAAACACATTTAGGATCTTTTTACAAAGGATATAAATATATTGGTGAAAAACGTTGTGACTTACATCCAAGAATCAGTTTGGATTCCAAATTTGTATCATTTGACTCAACACATTCAGGTTTGAGATCACAATACATATTAAATTTATAGTATGAGGATTTTATATATTCATGCACATCCACTTTATAATGAGATGGCAAATGGAGTTCAGGTTATTTCAATGTGTAAGGAATTATCAAAAAATAATAATGTGATTTTATTATCACCAAAGAGATCTAAAAGTGAAAATGAAATTAAAGAAATATTGAAAAAAAATTTTGATATTGGTAATTCCATTTCATTAGAGTTTTTTAAATATATAACAAAGAATAGAAGATTATCGGAACTTATTACATATTTAACTGTTAAAAAATATATAAAAAAAATAAATCCAGATTTTTGTTTTGTCAGAAATTCATCATTTTTAAGAGGATGTGTAAAAAGTAAAACACCTACTTTTTATGAAATTCACAACAATATCTTACATCATCGTTTTAAGTTAATTGATTTTTTTTTGAAAAAAATGCTAGTTAACTCTGCTAAAAGCCCCTATTTAATAAAATTTATAACCTTAAGTGATTCATTAAAAAAATATTGGATTTCCAAAAAAATTCCAAAAAATAAAACAATTACTTTACACTCAGGATTTAATGTTTCGGATTTTGAAAATACAATTCAAAAGTCTAAGGCAAGGAGCATAAATAATTTACCCAAAAATTCTAAAATTGCGTTATATACAGGTAGTTTATCGAAGGATCGTAAAATAGAAAATATTTTATATTTAGCTAAAAGAAACAAAGATGTAATTTTTATTGTTATTGGGGGAAAAATTAAAGAAGTTGAATATTATAAAAACTTATCGAAGAAAGAAAAAATAGTTAATATAAAGTTTTTAGGATATGTCCCCCACAACAATATACCCGTTTACTTATACTCGTCTGATGTTCTGTTGGCTTTATGGTCACACGATGTACCAACAATTAATTATTGCTCCCCATTAAAAGTGTTTGAATATATGGCTTCTCAAAGATTAATACTGGCTCATGGCTTTCCAACTATTAAAGAAGTTTTAATTGATGAGGTAAATTCATTTGTTGTAAAGCCTGGAAACTTAAGACAATTGGACTTAAAATTTAAAGAGGCTATAAATACTCAAAATGAAATTAAGATTACAACTTTAGCTAGGAGAGAAGCTTTTGAAAAATATTCTTGGGCAGTTAGAATCAATAAAATAATTAAAGAGTTTGATAATTATAAACTAAAAAATAATTACTAAAGTGAGAAGAATTAACACTTTTATAATTAACCTAATAATTATAATAGCTTTTACTGAGGGTGCAATTTCTTTAATTGGCCCATCCGAATCTACAATGAGAACTTTACGAGAGCTTCTGATTATTTTTTTGTTTTTCTTTAGCTTCTTACAAAAGAATTATAATGGATGTGGGATGTATGGAAATGCAAAGAAATTTTGGTACTATGGTATTGGCTATATTTTATTGTTCTTAATAGTATCGACAATCTCAGTGATTGTTAATGAGCAAACTGGTATTGAGTTCTTTATATTTTTATTAAGAGTTTTTCCCCCAATATTATTTTTTTGGACACTATTAAAAATAAATTTTAAAATAGACAAGGTTATAAGTACGCTTAAGTTCATGGTAATTCTTCAGATACCAGCAGTTATAATTAAATACTTTGTTATTGGAATTTCGGAATCTGGAGGAATTGGTATGATGTCTATTCATTCAGGAAGTTTATCAACAATTTTTCCTTTGTTTGTAATCTCTTATATATTTTCTCTTTATTTGACAAGAAAAAATAAAAAATATATAATCTTAATATTTCTTTTTATATTATTTGGTTTAATTGGAGGAAAAAGAGCATTGATAGTTTATATCCCTTTACTACTTTTATTTATCTTAATAATTTACAGGAAAGCATTTCATTTAAAATCAAAAACTAATTTTACTAAACAGTTTTTAGGTTTATTTATATTAGGATTTATTAGTTTTTATTTCATTGCAAGATTCAACCCTAACTTGAATCCTGAGCAAAAAATTGGAGGATCTTTTGATCTTGAATACATAATGGGTATTTCGACAGCATATAATACAGCGACATACGAATTGGGTTTTAGTCGCTTTGATGCTCCCCAGGTATTGTTTAATTTTTTATCAAACAATGGAGGAAGTAACTTGTTGCTTTTGGGAGTTGGACCAGGCGATATCATACAATCATCATTAAATAATATTTATCCTGGAGTTGAAAATGATCGACAGTTACTTATGTACAAATATGGTCTTGGATATGGATTAAGAGTTGGTGTTTTATGGACAGCAATACAAGTTGGAATTCTTGGAACTATAATTTACATTATATTTTTTTATTCGATCTTCAAAAAAGTGTATAAAATATTAAAAAAGACAAAAGATAAAATTACTAAAGAATATTGTATGGGATTTTTGGGAATGAGTTTCATGTTCGCATTGGATTATTTTACATATTCTGCTACTTTTATTTATAGTGGCTCAATTTATATTTTATTCTTTATAACATTAGTTGTTGTTTTAAAAAGATATTCCCGGGAAAATAGTCATTAATTGAAAATTTTACATATTACAAATAATTATCCAACATTAAATTTTCCAATTTTTGGAATTTTTGTAAAAGAGCAAATTGACTCATTAATTAATTTGGATTTAGATATAGATGTTTTTTTTATTAATGGACGAGAAAAAGGAATATTTGAATATGTGAGAGCTATTTTTAGAATTAATAAAAAAATTCGAAATAATAATTATGATATTATTCACTGTCATCACTCATTTTCTGGCTTAGCATTTATAATTGCATCGTTTTTAATTAGAAAAAAGAATAAATCAATTATTTCTTTTCAATCAGATCCAAAAAACGAGTTTTACGGATTATTATTTAATTTGATTAAAACAAATTTTGATTTATTAATTTTTAAGAATAAACCTAAACAAAAAGATAAAAAAATATATTATCTTCCAAACGGAGTAAATAAAAGTTTATTTAAACCAATTTCAAAAAAAGTGGCTTGTGAATACTTGTCTTTAGACTTTAATAAAAATTATATTCTATTTGTAAGTTCTAATAAGTATAGGAAAGAAAAAAGATTTGACTTGTTTGAAAAAACAGTAAATATTTTACAAAAAAACTATCCTGATCTTGAATTTGAAATAATTAAAATGATAAATGTAAATCGATTCGAAGTTCCATATTATTTTAATGCATCGAGTGTTCATTTGTTAACTTCTGATTTTGAGGGGTCTCCAAACTCTGTCAAGGAATCAATTTTTTGTAACATTCCTGTGGTCTCAACTAATGTTGGTAATGTTGTTGATATTTCGGATGGACTGGACAGCTGTTATATTTCTAATACTAAACAGCCAGAGGAGTTAGCTGAATTAGTGATTAAAGCAATAAATAATAATAAATTTGAGGATAGAATTAAATTAATAAAAAAAGGTTACTCGATTGATAGTGTTGCAAAAAAAATAAATGATTTATATAAACAATTAATAAAAAGTTAATTATGAAAAAAATATATATAGCAGGTTGTGGAGGAATGTTAGGGGAAGCCTTTTATAAGCAATTTAAAAAAGATTACATTTTAAAATGTACAGACAAGGACGTCAACGAGGATTGGTTGACCTACCTCGATTTTAGAGAAAGAGATAATTATATGAATGATGTTGAAGAATTTATGCCAGATTATTTATTTCATTTAGGTGCTTATACTGACTTGGAGTTCTGTGAAAAAAATATTGATGATACTTATTTAACTAATACCTTATCTGTTGAAAATGCAGTTTTTATAGCAAATAAACTCAGTATACCTTTACTTTATATTAGTACTGCCGGTATTTTTGATGGGAAACAAGATTCATACGATGATTGGGATCTTCCAAATCCACTTGGATCATATGCAAGATCAAAATATATGGGAGAGAAATTTGTATGTAACAATTCTAGTAAATACTTGATTTGTAGAGCTGGTTGGATGATGGGATCAGGTCCTTCAAAGGATAAAAAATTTATACAAAAATTAATGAAGCAAATAAAAGATGGTTGCAAGGAACTTTTTGTTGTAAATGACAAAGATGGTACTCCCACATACACACACGATTTTGCCAAAACTGTAAAAGAATTAATTGAAAAAGAATATTGGGGATTATATAATTGTGTTTGTGATGGACAAACAAGTAGATTTGAAGTTGCTGAAGAATTATTGAAAATTATAGGAAAAGAAAATTCTATAAAAATTTCGTCAGTAAGTTCAGATTATTTTAAAGATATATATTATGCAGAAAGACCTCCATCTGAAAGATTAGTCAATAAAAAATTAAATTTAAGAGGTGTAAATAAAATGCGTGATTGGAAAATTTCATTAAGAGAATATATTGGTGAATATTATCAGGGTTACTTAGATGAAAAATGATAAAAAAAAGATTGCAATAATAGGTACTAATGGAATTCCAGCTAGATATGGAGGATTTGAAACTTTATCAGAACACCTGACAAAAGAATTAGAAAAAAAATTTGATTTTACAGTTTACTGTAGTAATATTTATGAAAAAGATAAAAGAGTAAAATTTTATAATAATTCAAAACTAATTTATCTTCCATTTAAAGCCAATGGTTTTCAAAGCATTTTTTATGATATATTTTCTACTATCCATGCTTTTTTTAAATCTGACATTTTAATAGTTTTAGGTCCGGCAGCTGGTTTTATTTTACCATTAAATAAAATTTTCCAAAAAAAAATTATAACAAATCATGGTGGATTAAATGAGTGGCAAAGAAAAAAATTATCCATTATTCAAAGAAGTTATGTTTATCTAAATCATAAAATAGCAGGATTGTTCTCTATTGAAAATATTGCAGATAACTTACCATTAAAAAAAAGCTTATTCGATTCATTTGGAATTAATGCTAAGGTAATCCAGTATGGTGGTAATCATGTAAAGATTGAGAACATTTCCTCAAACATTTTAAAGAAATATTCTTTTTTATCAAAGCCATATTATTTATGTGTCGCAAGAGCTCAGATTGATAATAATTTACATTTATTGATTGAAACATTCAAAAGTTTACCAGACAAAAATTTAGTTATTATTTCAAATTGGAATATCTCAAAATATGGGAAAGAATTATTAAAAAAATACAAAAAATTAGAAAATATAATTTTGCTTCCAGCTGTTTATAAAAAATATGATTTAGATGTGATTAGAAGCAATACCAAATTATATATTCATAGTCATTCACAATGTGGTACAGCTCCATCACTTGTTGAGGCTATGAATTATAATATTCCAGTAATTTGCTATGATGTTCAAACAAATCGAGAAACTACTTTAAATAAATCATTTTATTTTAATGATGTTTTAAGTTTGAATTTTTTAATTAAAAATCTTTCAAATGATGATTTATTTAAATTAAGAAATAATATGTATTTAATAGGAAAGGAAAATTATAATTGGAAAAAAATTTCAAATAAATATGCCAATTTGATTAACAAATTGTTTAAAGAATGATTATTATACAAAATCAATTTAAAATTTTTTTAAAAACTAATCAATGAAGATTTTAACTTTTGACATTGAAGAATGGTTTCACATTCTAGATAATAAATCTACAAAGACAGAAAAACAGTGGTTAAATTATGAATCTAGGATTCATAGAAATATGGAAATTATTTTTGAAATAATAGATAAAAAAAAATTGACTCCCACATTTTTTATAGTTGGTTGGATTGCTGAAAAATATCCAGAGATTATTCAAGAAATTACAAATAGAGGAATTGAAATAGGAAGTCATACTCATCTTCATCAACTAATATATGAGAATGATAAAAATACTTTTTACAAAGATGTTGAAAAATCTATAAAAACATTGGAGGATTGTTCAGGTAAAAAAGTGAGATCTTTTAGAGCACCAGGCTTTTCAATAACAGAAAAAAATAAATGGGCATTTGATATTTTATATGAATTAGGTATCGAGATAGACTCATCTATATTTCCTGCAAAAAGATCTCACGGAGGAATCTCGTCTTACGATACAAAATATCCATCATTAATCTCATATAATGGAGTTTATATTAAAGAATTTCCAATAAATTATTATTCATTATTAAATTCAAAAATTATTTTTTCTGGTGGTGGATATTTTAGACTTATGCCTTATAATTTGATAAAACAATTAACTTATAAATCAGATTACATTATGTCCTATTTTCATCCTAGAGATTTTGATTTCGAGCAGCCTATTATTAATGATTTATCTTTTTTCAGAAAATTTAAATCATATGTAGGGCTTAAAAATTGTAAATTTAAATTAGAGAAATGGCTTGAAGATTTTCAATTTATGAATTTGGATGATGCATATTCATTAATAGATTGGGATAATACACAAATTATTAAATTATGAAAGGAATTATTTTAGCAGGAGGATCCGGTACTAGGTTGTATCCAATTACCAAAGGTGTATCAAAACAATTATTATCAATATATGATAAACCAATGATTTACTATCCGATCTCTGTTTTAATGCTTTCAGGAATTAAAGAAATTTTAATTATATCAACCCCACAAGATTTACCCAGCTTTCGCAAATTATTGGGCTCAGGATCGGAAATAGGATTGTCATTTGAATATAAAGAACAACCTAGCCCAGATGGTTTAGCACAAGCTTTTATTTTAGGTGAGGAATTTATTGGTGATGATAATGTTTGCTTAGTTTTAGGTGACAATATATTTTACGGAAGAGGTTTTTCTAAATTATTGCAAGAATCAGTTAGTGCCACATATGATAATAAAAAAGCTACTGTTTTTGGATATTATGTCTCAAATCCTGAAGATTTTGGTGTTGTTGAGTTTAATGAAGATGATAATAGTGTAATAAGTATTGAGGAAAAGCCTAATAATCCAAAAAGTAATTTTGCTGTAGTTGGTTTATACTTTTATCCAAATAACGTAATTAAAATATCAAAAAAAGTAAAACCTTCTGAAAGAGGTGAGTTAGAAATATCCTCAGTTAATGCAGAATATTTAAAAAAAGGGGATATAAATGTAAAAATTATGGGCAGGGGATTTACCTGGCTTGATACTGGAACTCACGATTCATTATTAGAAGCATCAAATTTTATACATACCACTGAAAAACATTCAGGACTAAAAGTTGCGTGTTTGGAAGAAATAGCTTTTAAAATGGGATATATTAATTCAAATCAATTAAGATCATTGATAGAGCCTATGAAGAAAACAGGTTATGGTAAATACTTAAAAAACAAGGTTCTAAATGAAAATAATTGAAACATCCATAAAAGATCTTGTAATAATCAAGCCAAAAATACATTATGATTCTAGAGGATATTTTTTCGAATCCTTTAATCAGAGTTTGTTTAAAGATAAATTTGGTGACTTAAGATTTTTTCAGGATAATGAATCAAAATCTTCAAAAGGTGTCTTGAGAGGATTTCATTTTCAAAAACCTCCATTTGATCAAGCAAAACTCGTTAGATGTGTCAAAGGCGAGGTTTTAGATGTAGCATTAGATCTCAGAAAAAACTCATCAACTTACGGAAAGCATGAAAAAGTTATTTTATCAGGTGAGAATAAAAAGCAGTTTTTTATACCAAGAGGTTTTGCTCATGCTTATTTAGTTTTGAGTGAAACAGCAATATTCTCTTATAAGGTAGATAATTATTATGCTCCAAAATATGATTGTGGTGTTATTTGGAATGATCCAACTCTATCAATAAATTGGGGTGTAGAAAAATCAAAAATAATAATCTCTGAAAAGGATAAAAACCTAGAAATGTTAGAAAAGCTTGACTCTCCATTCTAAAAAAATGAAAATTTTAATAACTGGTTCAAATGGTCAACTGGGCTCAGAGCTGAGATTTTTATCTTTAAATGATAAGTCGCACAATTGGATTTTTACTGATATTAAGGAATTAGATTTATCAGATTTAAAAAATTTAAGTAAAAATATATCAAAAATAGCTCCTTGTATAATTGTAAATTGTGCCGCTTTTACACATGTTGATAAAGCAGAATCTGAAATTAAATTAGCAAGTATCATAAATTTTGAAGCTGTTGATTTGATTTCAAAATGGACATCAATTAATAATAAAAAACTCATCCATATTTCAACTGACTATGTTTTTGATGGTAAGTCAGAAAATCCGCTAAAGGAGACAGCACCAACATATCCTGTGAATACATATGGATCAACAAAATTAAAAGGTGAAAATATTTGCATCAAGAATGACCCAAATTCACTAATATTAAGAACATCATGGGTTTACTCTAGTTTTGGAAACAATTTTGTAAAAATGATCAGAGATTTAATGATTAAAAAAGAACCTTTAAATATTGTTAATGATCAAATAGGTTCACCAACCTATGCTAGAGATTTAGCAGAGGTAATTTTAAAAATAATTAATAATAAAAAATGGGTACCAGGTTTGTATCACTACTCTAATGAAGGAAAAATTTCCTGGTTTGATTTTGCAAATGATATAAAATATTTGAGCAATCTGAAAACAAAAATAAGTGGGATAACTAGTGAAGAATACCCTGTACTTGCAAAAAGACCAAAATTTTCTTTGTTGGATAAGTCTAAAATAAAAGAGACATATAATATTAAAGTTCCACATTACTTAGATAGTTTAAAAAAATGTTTAAAAATTTTGAAAAATGAATCGTAATATTTTAGTAACAGGAGGTGCTGGTTTTATAGGATCTCATCTAGTTAGATTATTGGTTAATAAATACCCAAACTATAAAATAGTTAATATGGATATTCTTACATATGCTGGTAATCTTGAAAACTTAAAAGATATAGAAAAAAACAAAAACTATTTTTTTGTAAAATGTGATATTTCTGATTTAAAAAAAGTAAAAAAAGTTTTTGATGATTTTAAAATTGATAGTGTAATTCATTTAGCTGCTGAATCTCATGTTGATAGATCTATTAAAGATCCTTTTTCTTTTGCACATACTAATATTATAGGTACTTTAACCCTCCTTGAAGTAGCTAAAAATTATTGGAATAATCAATTTGATAATAAACTTTTTTATCATATTTCGACAGATGAAGTTTATGGCTCGTTAGGTTCTGAAGGATATTTTACCGAGAAATCAAAATATGATCCTCATTCTCCATATTCTGCTTCTAAGGCCTCCTCCGATCATTTTGTAAGGGCCTTTTCAGATACTTATGGTCTTCCTGTTATTATCTCTAATTGCTCAAATAATTATGGTCCTTTTCAATTTCCAGAAAAATTAATACCACTCTTTATTAATAATATAATTAATAATAAAACTCTTCCTGTATATGGAAATGGAGAAAATGTTAGGGATTGGCTGTATGTTGAAGATCATGCAAGAGCAATTGATGATATTTTTCATAAAGGTAAACTGAATGAAACCTATAACGTAGGAGGTTTCAATGAGTGGAAAAATATTGATTTGATAAATGTAATAATAAAAGTTGCAGATAAACTTTTATTGAGAGAGGAAGGAAGCTCAAAAAAATTAATAAAATTTGTTAAAGATAGAGCTGGACATGACATGAGATATGCAATAGATTCTACAAAAATAAAAGAGCAAATTGGCTGGGAGCCAAGTTTACAATTTGAGGAAGGAATTAAAAAAACAATAAAATGGTATTTCGAAAATAAAAATTGGATTAAAAATATTACAAATGGAGATTATAAAGATTATTATAAAAAAATGTATAATTGAATTAATTATCTCATGTCAAAGTCGGCTAAACTTACGTCCCATTTATTCAAATCATAAATTTTTTTACTATTTATATTTTTACTAAATGCTATGAACCTTGCTTTTCTTGGATGCATAAAACTTGGCAACTTAATCAGATTAGCCGGTTTGTATTTTAAATTACCTAAGTAAACTATCATATCAACTTTTAAACCTAGCATTGAAATCATTCTAAAAATTATTAGAGATATATTTTTTTTTGATTTTTCATTAACATATAATAAATAAGCTACCTTCAAGTTTTGCTCCTTTACAACCCTATAACAAGCCCAATTATTATGGGAAATATTAATATACTTATATGAATCTAAAAAAAATCTATTTTTCTTATTAATATCAAGATGTATATCCTTTGATGGTATTTGAGTATATGGTTGATAAAAAATTTTTGAAAAAAAAGATAAGGAGTATGATAGGGCAAAACTTAAATTCTTCAAAAAAGATTTTTTAAAAAGAATTTTACTGATATTTATTGGTACAATATAATAATCTAAACTTCCAATATCCCTCCACTTTCCAATTATTTTCCAATATTTATATGGTGAAGAAAGAGTGGGTAATGATATAAAAGTTTCAATGTTATATTCTGAAAGTTTTTTAAATATACTTTCAGACATATTTTTTAATAAAAAAGGATCAATTCTGTGTTCTTTTAATATAAAAGCGTCACAACCAACTCCTATTAGTTTTTTTTTAGCTTTAAAAAAATAATTTCTAGGTACAATTGTAAAACATCCAACAAGCTCATTATTATTATATAAAATACCATGACATGAAAATCCAAGAGGATTTTGGGTATATTTTTTTTTAAAATATTCAATTCTAAAATTTTTTTTAAAAATAAAATTAAATGAGTTTTTAATTTTAATCCATTCATCTTCATTTAATTTATTTGAATATTTTGCAATAACTTTATATGACATAATTCTGTTAATTTAAAGTAGATTTTCTTGAAATCAACTTAACTTAAGTTTCAATTATTATTACATATCTTTGCACCATTACACAAATGATTTATGATATATAAATATAAATCAAATAAACTTAAAACCACTTTGGACTTTGAGTATGATAAAAATTGTTTTATACCAACTGCAACATCCGATTTTTTAATAGATTCTTGTTCAAATTACATTTCTAAAAAATCTAGTGTTCTAGATTTAGGATGTGGTGTTGGAATTGTTGGAATAACTCTTTATAAAATGAATTTAATTAAAAACTTATACTCATCTGATATTTCAATAGCTGGTACAAAAAAGTGTGTAATTAATTCAAAAAACCATAATGTTAAAAATGATGTAAGATGTGGTAGTGTTTTTGATCCTTGGAGTGATATGAAGTTTGATTATATTATTGATGATGTCTCAGGAATTTCTGAACACATCGCATCTATTTCCCCATGGTTTTCTAATGTTGCATGTGACTCTGGTCCAGATGGAACTAACCTGACTATTCAAATACTGAGAGAAGCTTCCAACTATTTGAATCAGAAAGGTCAATTATTTTTTCCAGTAATTTCTTTGTCAAATCACAAAAAAATAATCGATTTTGCAAAAACAGTTTTTAAAAACGTTATTAAGATTTCCTCTAATAATTGGTTTATTCCAGATGACATCACTAATAATCATGAGGATTATATCCAAGAATTAAAAAAATCAGGTATGATTGATTTTGAAGAAAAATTTGGAAAAAAAATATCTTTCACTGATATTTATTTAGTTAATAATTATAATTAAAATCTATGAAAATAAATTTAAAATCACTTTTAGAAATTGTTTCTGAATCAACTGAGACTAATATAAGTGAAGTGGATATAAATTCTTCTATGGACACATTAACGGGCTGGGATTCTTTAGGTCATTTATCAATCTTGTCTAAGCTTGACAACGCTACAGGAGGTAAGGCTGCTGAAATTCAAACTCTTGCTGATTGCAAATCTGTTAACGACTTAATTGAATCTTTAAAATCTAAGTCTTTATTTAGTGAATAAGTTATATAATCTTTCTATTAAAGGAATATCATATGAGCTTGGTAGTGAAGAAATATTAGTCAAATCTTTTTCAAATGATAATCCAGATTGGGATATAGATAAAATTATCTCTAAAACTGGTATTAAAAAAGTTTTTTATACTAAACAAAATCAAACAGCTGTAGACTTGGCTGTATCTGCATTACAAAAATTTTTTCTTGAACATGATAATATCGTTAAAAGTGATATAGATGGGTTAATTTTTGTTACTCAATCACCTGACTATACATTACCAACCTCTGCATGTATAATTCAGAACAGATCCAAACTTCCAAAAGAAATGATTGCATTTGATATTAACTTAGGATGTTCTGGCTTTGTTAAATCATTGAGTGTTGCATCTTCATTAATTAATACAGGTTCATGTAAAAATTGTTTGATTGTTACTTCAGAAACATATTCAAAATATATTTCTAAAAATGATAGAACTAATAAACCCTTATTTAGTGATGGTGCATCTGTGACCCTTCTTTCTAATGGTGGAAATTTTGAAATAGGACCATCAGAATTTGGAGTCGATGGTAGCGGTGCAGAGCATTTAATTGTTTATGGAAGTGGAGCTAAAAATGATAAATGTAAACCAGTAAACGAACTTTACATGAATGGAAGTGAAATTTTTTTATTCACTATCTCTACAATTCCTAAACTAGTTTTAAAATTTTTGATCGATAATAATTTATCTGTTGATAATATTGATAAATTTTATTTTCATCAGGCCAGTCAGCTAATATTAAATGCCATGGGAAAAAAGCTTAAAATTCCTGAAAAAAAATTAATAATAAATAATCAAAATATTGGTAATACAGTTTCATCAACAATTCCAATAAGTTTAAAATTAACTGAGCTTAACAATAATCTAAAAAAAGGAGATTTAATTCTAATAATTGGATTTGGGGTAGGATTGTCATATGGTTTAACATTAATAAAATGGGGAGATAAATGATAATTTTAACAGGATCTTCAGGTGGTTTAGGCTCAAAACTTATCAAAAGTTTATCATTAATTGATGATGTAATTTTAACATACAATAGAAATAAAATTGAATTAGAAGGGGCAAGGTCTTTAAAGCTTGATATAACTAATGAGCATGAAGTTATTAGCTTTGTTAATACTCAAAAAATTTATCTAAAAAAAATAACTCTTATAAACATGGCTACTTTTAGTAAAGATGGACTATTAGCCAATTATAAAACAGATGATTGGAAAAAAACTTTTGATGTCAATTTAAATGGACCTTTTTACCTAATTAAAAATTTACTCCCTCTAATGATTGCACAAAATTGGGGTAGGATAATTAATATTTCATCTTTTTTATCTAACAATGGTGCTATTGGAGCATCAGCTTATTCATCTAGCAAATCTGCTCTTATTGGACTCACTAAGTCATTATCTAAAGAGTATGGCAGATTTAATATTAATTCTAATATAATTGAATTAGGTTATTTTAATGGTGGACTTGCAGATACTTTGAGTAATCAAATAAGAAATGATATTCTAAAAAAAATACCATCAAAAAAATTAGGTAGAATTGAAGAAATATCCTCATTGATTGGTTTAATAATTGATTCATCATATATAAATGGATCCACACTAAAAATTAATGGGGGAATATAATAACCTCTATAAAGCAGGTCAAATAGTTTCAACTGATAATGGTGTTGTTGGTTTTGGTGCTAGCACTGTTTAAACTTTTTTGATTACATATTCAACAATTCCCCATATTAACAATTCATTTTCTTCTGAAAGTTTTATTGATTTATATTTTTTATTTTCTGGCACTAAATAAAGATTACTTTTTTCTTTTATTATTCTCTTAACCGTAAACTCACCATCAACCAAACAAACTGCTATCTTTCCACTTTCAGGATTTGAAGATCTGTCTATTATTAGTAAATCACCATCATCTAATCCTGCTTCAATCATTGAATCCCCACTAACTCTAGCATAAAATGTGGATTCTGAATTTTTTACCAGCTCCTTGTCCAGGCTTATTCTAATTTCTTTAAAATCATCTGCAGGTGAAGGAAATCCAGCAGAAATGCCCTGTTCAACAAGCCACTGACCTAATGAATCTTGCTTTTTTGGTTTTAGAAACGTCAGTCTATTTTTTTTCATTTCACCTTAATAATTTCATTTACTTTACAAGTATAGTTAGGACTTAATTTTTCTTGTTTCATTTTCCATCTTTTTTTTAAATCCTGCGAAGCAAGTCTAATTTTGCTTTGACCTTCTTTTTTTTGGATATAATCTATAGTTTTCATCAAATATTTATGTTTTGGATTTTCATTTTCAAATAAATTTAGCTGATGATTATAAGATGAATCTAATCCCATTACTATTGTTCCTGCTTTTTTGTAGTTAACACCTTTTTTAAATATATTTTTTAGACCTTTAATT
>MDTG01127500.1_pt1 | contig 29800 bp, 32 predicted proteins | sample 811421 | NCBI WGS metagenome assembly MDTG01 (sample SAMN05326645, study PRJNA326480) | marine metagenome | isolation source: seawater | place: Pacific Ocean: South East | collected 2011 | reverse complement strand
CACCTCCCTGAATCATAAACTTATCAATTACTCTATGGAAAATTGTTTCGTTATAGTAAGGAATACCTTTTAATGAGTCATTTAATTTTGGGTGTGATCCTTCTGCAAGTCCAACAAAATTAGCAACAGTTAAAGGCACCTTATCATAATAAAGTTTAGCCATCATAACACCTTTCGTAGTATTAAATTCAGCATAAATACCTTTTTCAAGTTCGGGGTATTTGTTTTGACACGAGGTCGTTGTAAATAATAATGAAATACATGCTGTCAAAACTATTTTTTTTAAGAAATTCATTTTACTTATCATTATAAACTATTTTATCAATTATTACTTCATAAACAAGCGGGCTATTAGGTTTAATTTTTTTCTGATCGCCTCGAAAACCATATGCTATTTGAGAAGGAAAAATAAAGGTCATTTTTTCTCCCTCATGCATTAATTTTAGTCCTTCACGTAGGCCACTTATTATTGGCTCTTGTTCCATGAAATATATTTTATTTTTCGATTTGTAATCACTGTAAATGATTTTATCTTCTAAATCTTTGACAGTAAACTTAAAGTAAATTTTATCCCCGAATCTCAGTTTGTTTTTAGTATTATTTTTTTTAATTTCTTTATAATACCAAAATCCATAATTTGATTCTCTATAATCTTTGTTGCTCAACTCTATATAGTTTTTGATTAAATTATACTCGTAATTGTTTAATTTTTTATTTTTTTTTGCAGAGTTTTTTATAAAATCATCGGATTTTAAATTTTCAGGTAACCTGGCTTCTGAATTTTCACATGCAATTAAAAAAAATATAATAAAAAAATTAATTGTATTTCTCATTTTATATGTAAACTAAAATATATAATCCTCTACAACTTTTCTAAATTGCTTTACGCATTCATCAAGTGTTAACTCACTTTTTCCACCAGCTGCATTTTTATGGCCACCACCATTAAAATACTTTCTTGCAAATTTGTTTACATCCAATTTTCCTCTAGAACGGAAGGATATTTTAATAATTCCTTCTAACTTGTTTTCAATGAATATAGCTGACATTTTAACTTTATTTATTGAAAGTCCATAATTAACTAATCCTTCTGTGTCACCCTTTTTAAAATTATTTTCATCGAGGTTTTTTTGAGTTAATGTGGTGTAAGCGATATTATGCTGTTGGATTAATTTTAAATTTTTCAAAGCTATTCCCAATATTTTAATTTTGTTCATTCCAATATTACTGTAGACTTTGTCATGGATCTCAGAATGGTTGACACCAATTTCATGAAATTTTGATATGATTTGGTGCGTTTTTGCTGTCACTTTAGGGTATCTAAATGAGGCAGTATCCGTCATCATTCCAGTGTAAAGTGCTGTGCAAATAGATTTGTTTAAAATTTTTATATCGTCCATTCTCTCAATAAAGTTATAAATCATCTCAGAAGTTGAAGATATTTCTTTGTCAGAGTATTTGTAGTGAGCATAACTTTCCGGCATCTCATGATGGTCAATCATAATTTTAAATGATTCATTTTTTTCTAATAAATTTTTCATCATTCCAGCGCGGTGAAGAGCATTAAAATCAAGTGTGAAAATAATTTCAGAGTTGTTAATTAGTTGAATTGCATTTTGGGAGTTTATTTCGTAATTAATAATTTCTGAAGCTCCATAAATCCATTTCAAAAACTTAGGGTAATCGTTTGGCACAATAACATTTGATTTATGGCCTTTCATATTTAAATATTGATTTAGGCCTAGTGAGGACCCTATTGCATCACCATCTGGATTGTAATGAGTAACAATGATGATTCTTTTTGGAGACTTTAAAAGCAATTTTACTTCTTCAAAAGTTGAATTTTTCATACCTCGCTAAGATACAATATTTAAAAATAAGGCTGAATATTGTTTTCAGTTGTAATTCACTATTTTTGTTAAAATAAAATAATCACATGAAAAATAATAGGACTTTTACAATGTTAAAGCCTGATGCAATTGAAAAGGGTTATACAGGAAAAATTTTGGATAAAATAATATTGTCTGGTTTTAAAATAATTGCATTGAAACTTACAATACTTTCTAAAAACGAGGCTATGCGTTTTTATAGTGTTCATAAAAATAAACCTTTTTTTAATGATTTGGTTCAGTATATGACACGGGGTCCAATTGTTGCTGCGGTTCTAGAAAAAGATAATGCTGTTGAAGATTTTAGATTATTAATTGGGTCAACAAACCCGGATGAGGCTGATAAGGGTACCATCCGCAATTTATTTGCAAAATCAATTAGTGAGAACGCTATACATGGTAGTGATAGTGACGAAAATGCAGAAATAGAATCTGCTTTTCATTTTTCAGCCAGAGAAATAATTTAAAAACCTTATTTTAATATTAATTTTTCAATAATTTTTTTTCCTAACTCTTTGTTGATTAAATCTATAATCTTGTCTTTTCCATAGCTTAATTCCTGTCTCAGTACTGATGAGCTTAGTGATACATAAAGTGTTTTATTTTTTAATATTGTGTGAGTTGTGTAATTTTGAACGCCTTTGCCCATTAACTTCATCCACGCTTTTTCAACGCGGATATTATTTAACCCTTTTTTTAAATTTCCACTTTCAATGTAAGAAGTTATTATTTCTTCAAGCTTTTTATTTTTATCACTTTTCATAAATCTATTTGAATTCTATTAAAAGATTTATATCTATATTCTAATCCCGTATCATTCCTCAATATTAGCATATTTTTGCTAGCTTTTATAATTTTTTCCTTCAAATTTGAGTTTTTATAATCTATGTATAAACTTTTGTTTTGTTCTAAAATTTTAAAATATATGACACTGTTTGATGTTGTGAATTTACCACTTAAGTCAGCTCTCAATTTCTTTCTAAATCCGCTAGAATCACTATATATTTTAAAATAGTCTATATTCTGATTGATACTATATTTCTTAATCAACTTTCCGTTTTTATACACACTTTCAATTTCCCAATAACCTTGGAAATGGTTTATTGTATTTTCTTTGGTTGTTTTGCAGCTAATGAGTAGCAATAATAAAAGAAATACGTTTTTTTTCATAGTCTAAAAATCTGATAAGATTCGTATGAACTTTCAATTACTTTTTCTGTACGAATTTCGTTTGTGTCTGTAATAAATATTTGACCAAAATTGGAGCTTTTTACAATTTCAATTAAATGTTGAACTCTGTAAGTGTCCAGCTTATCAAAAATATCATCCAACAATAATATTGGTTTTCGTCCAATAGAGTTTTTTAATATTTCAAACTGAGCCATTTTTAATGCAATAAGAAAAGATTTTTGTTGACCTTGACTTCCAAATTTTTTGATTGGGAAATTTTGAATTTTAAATTCGAAATCGTCTTTATGAATACCTACACTAGTATATTGTAAATCTCTATCTTTATAAATACTCGTTTTTAATAAATCTTTAAAATTTTTTTCTCTAAGCTGGCTTTTGTAACAAAGTTCAACTTTTTCATTATTATTGCTTATAATATTGTATTTATCCAAAAAAAGGGGTTTAAATTCTTTGATAAATTTTCTTCGCTTTAAATAAATACTTGATCCCAATTCATTCATTTGATGGTTGTAAATTTCAATAGTCTCTGAATTGAAGGTGTTTGTTATTTTGAAATGCTTTAAAAGAGTGTTTCGTTGCGATAGTGATCTATTGTACCTCATTAATTTGTTTAGGTATGATTTATCCACTTGTGAAATTACTCCATCAATAAATTTTCTTCTAATGTCACTTCCCTCTGAAATTATGTTCGTATCGGCTGGAGAAATTATGACAAGTGGTAATAATCCAATATGATCACTAAATTTTTTATATTTTTTGCCATTGCGTTTAATTATTTTTTTGCTTCCTTTTTTTATTGAAACAGCTATTTTTTGCTCCTTGGTGTCAAATTCATAAGTTCCACCAATCACAAAAAAATCTTCACCGTGCATTATGTTTTGTGTTGAAATTGGGTTAAAATAGCTTTTGCAAAACGAAAGATGGTATATAGCATCCAAAATGTTTGTCTTGCCAATACCATTCAATCCAATGAAGCAATTCACTTTCGAATTAAATTTAAACGACTTATTTTTGAAGTTTTTGTAATTTACAAGATTTAATGATTTGAGGAACATTTTTATCAAATTTAACTTAATTATGTTTTTAAAAACTATAAATGATCTTAGTTGATTTTTAAAAATAACAAATTATTTAGTTTAATTAAGCAATAAAATTATATTTTGTTTAGCTAATTTTAATTGATATGGCAACTTATAAAAAGCGAGGATCCAAACCAAAAAACAAAGTTGACAAAAGTAAATTGATTGAGGCAGAATCAAAGACTGCAGAAGTTTTTAATACCCTTGATACAAGTGCTTCAAAGACAGAACAATGGGTGGTCAAAAATCAAAAATATATATTTATTTTGATTGCAACTTTTTCGATGTTCATCCTTGGTTTTCTAGGCTTTAAAAAATACATTTCTGAACCCAAGGAGGCTGATGCAATGAATGAAATGTATACTGCACAAAAGTATTTTGGCGAAGCAGTAAGATCTGACAGCGATTCGCTTTTTAAGTTATCTGTCGTGGGTGATGGAAAAAATTATGGAACTACTCAAATATCTGAAAATTATCCGGGGACAAAAGCTGGAAATCTCTCTAATTATCAAACCGGTATGTCTTATCTTAACATGCAAAATTATGCAAAAGCCATTGAATATTTAGATAAATTTAGCTCTGATGACGAGATAACTGGTCCACTTGCAAAAGGAGGAATTGGAGATGCATTTTGCCAATTAGAACAATATGAAGAAGCTTATGATTACTATGTACAAGCATTTGAGTTAAAGACAAATTCTTTTACAACGCCAATGTTTCTGTTAAAGGCTGGTCAAATAGCTTTGAAAATTGGAGAGACCAAAAAAGCTTTAAACCACTTTAATCAGATTAAGTTTGATTATCCCGATAGCAAAGAAGCAAATAATATCGATGTATTCGTAGGTAAAACAAAAGCCTTAATCAAACAAAATTAATGACAACGAAAGGGGAAAAACTGTCACAAACTAACAACTTTCCATTGGCAAATGTTAAAAATTTAAAAATTGGTATTGTTGTTTCTGACTGGAATAAAGAAATAACAGCTAGATTGCTAGATGGATCAATCAAAACTCTAAATAGTTTGGGAATCAGTAATAAAAATATTTGCGTCAAACACGTACCTGGGAGTTTTGAATTAATTTACAGCGCTAAAAGAATGCAAGAACGAAGCTTTGATGCAATTATAGTAATTGGATGTTTAATTAAAGGTGAAACTATGCATTTCGATTACATATGCCAGGGTGTTACTGATGGGATTAAACAGCTTAATATAATTAATGAAATTCCAATTATTTTTTGTGTATTGATGGACGAAAATATTAAACAGTCTATCGAAAGGTCTGGCGGCAAATATGGCAATAGGGGTATTGAAGCTGCTTACTCTGCCATTAAAATGTCAATCTTTTAGCTTCTATATACTTAAATTTTTAAGTACTATTTTATTTAACTAAAATTTGATTATTTTTGAATACTACTAATATTTCTAAAATATTTTAATGCAATTAAGATTCAAACCTTTTTTTTATTCTATAAAATCAAATCGAAAAAAAAAAATGGTTTTAGCAAAATTTTTGGACTATTATTTTTGTTATCATTAATTTTATTTCTTATCTGTTTACTAGATATAAATTATTTCAAATAGTATGGGATTGTTCAAATCAAGAAAAAATAAAAAGTTTAATTACAGTGCTCGTTTTTACACTGGTGAAACTAATCCGTTTCAAATAAAGCATAAATTTGATTCTTTTAGGAATACAATTGTAAAAACAAATATAAAGCACTCCATTTTAACATCCATTTCTGATTTAAAGTTAAATAATAAAAATAATGTACTTGTAATTTTTATTATTTTCTCGTTACTTTTTTTGTATTTTTTATTCATAATAGATTTTGATCTAACAATTTTTCTTGGGAATGAATAATAATACTATTAATCTTTTACCCACTCATGTTGCTAATCAAATAGCTGCTGGTGAGGTTGTTCAAAGACCATCATCAGTCGTTAAGGAACTGCTGGAAAACTCAATTGATTCAAGTGCATCTGAAATTAAACTTCTGATAAAAAGCTCTGGAAAAACATTAATACAGGTTACAGACAATGGAACCGGAATGAATCGAAGCGACTCGAAATTGTGTTTTAAGCGTCATTCGACATCAAAGATCAACGTGGCGGATGATTTATACAGCTTAAAGACAAAAGGCTTTCGAGGAGAAGCTCTTGCGAGTATTGCTGCAATATCACATGTTGAACTGCGAACTAAAACAGAAAATGAAGCAATTGGAACTCTAATCAAAATTAATGGTGGAGTTGTTGAAAAAGAGGAAAAAATAAATACAGCTACAGGTACTTTTATTGCGGTTAAAAATTTATTTTACAATACACCTGCAAGAAGAAGTTTTTTAAAATCAGATTCGGTCGAATTACGTCACATTATTAACGAATTTCACCGAATTGCTTTAATACATCCCGAAGTAAATTTCACATTTAATCATAATAAAAGTAATCTCTTCGATTTACGTAGTGAAACTTTTAAACAGCGAATTATACATATTTTTGGGAATAAAATGAATGAAAAGCTGGTTCCTATAAATGAGAATACTGAATTGTTAAAAATATCCGGATTCGTTTTAAAACCACAGTTTGCAAGAAAGTCCAGAGGCGAGCAATTCTTTTTTGTAAACAACAGGTTCATAAAGAGTCATTACCTTAATCACGCAATAGTCACTGCATTTGAAGGCCTGATGGTTGAGAAGAAGTACCCAGGCTATTTTTTGGTTCTTGATGTAAATCCAAATTCAATAGATGTTAATATACATCCGACAAAAACCGAAATTAAATTCAGTGATGATACTACTATTTATGCTCTAATACGAGCTGCAGTTAAACATAGTCTGGGACAATTTAATATCACGCCAATGTTAGATTTTGATCGTAATCCTTCATTTGATACTCCCTACAAACAATTTAAAAAATCTATAAATAATCCCAAAGTTGAAATTAATTCTTCATTTAATCCATTTTTTCCAGAATCAGGCAACATAAAAAAGAAATTTAAAGCTATTGATCCAAATTTTATAGGATTCGAATCTAAATCAAATACTGATAGTGATTCCTCTCTCGAAAATAATTTTGAAAAAGATGTTATTCAATCATCAATTTTTGAAACAGATACTAGCATTAGTTCAGTAAATACTTTTCAATTAAAGAATAAGTATATTGTTAGCACAACTAAGTCAGGTTTGGTAATTATTAATCAAAATTTAGCACACCAAAGGATTTTATACGAAAGATATTTACAAATAATGACTAACAATTCGACTGAAAGTCAAGAATTAATATTTCCAATAAATTTAAATTATTCAACTAAAAATATTTTGATAATAAAAAAGCTTAAGTCACAACTTTCACAAGCTGGTTTTAATATTTCGACGCTTAAAAAAAATACACTAACTCTAAACTCTATTCCTTCATTGATAAATGAAACTGAAGTGAATGATATATTTGATCAGATTATTTCCGATGTTGAAAATGAAATACCTGGATTTAATTTTAGTCAAATTGATCTTCTAGCTAAGTCTATGTCAAAAAGTTTAGCCATAAAAAATGGTAAAGAATTAAAGCCAAAAGAACAAGAATTTATTTTAAATTCACTTTTTGCTTGCATAGATCCAAATATTTCTCCAACTAACAAAAAGACTTTCATAATGCTAAAATTTAATGATATAGATTCAAAATTTAATTAATTACTATGTTTAGTATAAGTCCAATAGTCAAACACCTTTTAATAATAAATATTATTATTTTTTTTGGGATCAATTTGTCCAATTCTTCATTATTAAACGAATTATTTTCTTTACATTTTCCTCTTAATGATAATTTTGGTTTTTGGCAGATTATAAGCCATATGTTTATGCATGGTAATTTTAATCATCTTTTATTTAATATGTTTGCACTTTGGATGTTTGGAGTGACCGTAGAAAGAACTTTAGGTCAAAAGAAGTTTCTATTTTTTTATATTACATGCGGTTTTGGTGCTCTTACTTTACAATTAATTTATAATTTCTATAATTTTTATTCAATTTCCGATATGTTAACCTCCAATGGATATACAATTGATTCGGTTTTAGCCTTATTGAACGATTTGAAATTTGATACAAGATGGAAAACGGTTTTAAGTGAAATTGATATTTATAATCTTGTAAATAATTTTAACACAAAAATGGTAGGTGCATCAGGTGCAATCATGGGTGTCCTAGTGGCCTTTGGTATTATGAACCCAAATGCAGAATTAATGCTAATATTTTTTCCAATCCCTATCAAAGCTAAATATTTTATTCCTGGTATTATTTCACTGGATTTATTTTCTGTAATTACTGGAGTATCAATTTTCAGTCCAAGTAATACAGCATATATTGCTCACATTGGAGGTGCATTAACAGGTTTTATAATCATGTATTTTTGGAAACGAAATCAATTTGACAGATATCGCTGGAATTAAATGACGACTCTTTATCAAGATATAAAACAAAAGTTATCTAATCTCTTTATACTGGAGAAAATCATTATTATAAATACCGTTATTTTTATAATTACAGGTCTAATTAATTTTATGATATCGAGCGAAGGAAACTATATTTTTGATTTATTTTCACTATCAGAAAATATTATTGATAATTTGATTTATCCTTGGACTTTTATCACTTATGGATTTTTGCACCACAGCTTTCGTCATTTGTTTTATAATATGCTTTTCTTATACATATTATCTCGAAGTTTTTCAAATTTATTCACTCCAAAAATGTCCCTTAAAATATATTTATTAGGAATAGTATGGGGAGGTCTTGCTTTCGTATCAGTTGTTGGTTTATTTCCAGACATTTTAAAAATAAAAGCGCCCTTGGTTGGGGCATCAGCTGGAGTTCGCGCATGTATAATTTTTTTATGTTCATACTTTCCAAATAAAATCATTGGTTTTTTTTCTTTGAGGTTTAGATTAAAGTATCTCGGTATAGCATTAATTATTTTTGATTTACCAGGTATTTTCTCTTTTAATTCGGGAGGAGTTATTGCACATTTTGGTGGATATTTATTAGGATTTACTTATGCAAAAAAGTTACAAAAAGGAAAAGATTTAGGTTATTTTTTAGACAAAATTTTAGATTCCTTTTATTCAAAAAACTCATTAAAAACAGTTTTTAAAGTAAAATCAAATAAATTCAAAAAAAATGTTAGTGAAAAGCATACAAGTTTAAATCACCAGAAAAGGATTGATAAAATTTTAGATAAAATTAGTGATCAAGGCTATGATAGCCTTTCAAAAGAGGAAAAAGAATTTCTTTTTAGGTCAAGTAAAAAGTAGATATTTGCGATCTTTAAATTTTTTTGATAGATTAATATTTCTGTTTAATTCGTTAGCAGCGTCACTACTTCTTTTTTCCTATATTTCAAAGTTTCTTCCGCCACAAACATTCAAACTCATATCTATATTAAGTCTTTTTGTTCCGCTATTTGTATTTTTAAATTTATTTTTTTGCTTGTATTGGCTTATAAAATTTAAACGTCAGATACTTTTATCGGTACTGGTTTTAGGAATTTGTTTTTCTGATATAAGGTTATTTATTAATTTTAATTTAAACAATGATTTATCTGAGGGTAATTTGCTAGATGTAATGTCGTATAATGTACATCTACTTAACATTTATGGTTGGATTGACACAGATGATGTACCTATGAAATTAGAAACGTTAATAAAGAGGGAATCACCTGAAATACTATGTATCCAAGAGTTCGAAAGTTCCATAAATCTTGAATTAAATTATGAATATTCATTTGCACCAGAACCCAATAATAAATCAGAGTTACTGATTTTTTCAAAATTTCCAATTATCAAAACTGGTATTATTGAATTTGAAAAATCTTCCAATCGTGCTATTTTTTGTGATTTAAAAGTTAACTCTGATACGATAAGGATCTATAATGTGCATTTACAATCTACTGGAATAATACCAGGAGATGTGAGTTTTAATGCGGAAAATACCGAGCGAGTATCAAAACGGCTAAGTTCTAGCTTTGTATTACAACAAATTCAAGCTGAAAAGATCTGTTTACATATGAAATCTTCACCTTATAAAAATATCTTATGTGGAGATTTTAATAACACTGCACATTCATATACCTATCAAACAATTAGTAGAGAAATGAAGGATTCGTTCAGACAAGCAGGAAGCGGATTTGGAAGAACTTTTGACTTTGATTATTTTCCACTACGAATCGATTTCATTTTAGCTGATTCAAGTTTTGAAATAATATCACATAAAACTTTTCCCGTTAAGTATTCAGATCACTTCCCCATTTCATCAACTATCAAATATTAATTATCGAATTGATTGAAAATATGTGAATTGGTTCTAATGAAATTTTTTGATTCAGGCCCAAGATTAAATAATAAATCTAAAATACTTAAGTTTTTTAAATAGCCAAATTTATTTTCAAATACTTGAATATAACTGTTAATATTAAAGTCTTCTCTGTAATTTACATTGATAAGTTCTCTATAATCATTTCTTGAGAATTTTTTAAATTCTTTTGAAAGAGTGAAGTCGAATTTAATTTCTAAGCATTCGTTAATTTTTTTAATACATTTCAATAAAAATGGCCATAATAGTTTATCCTCGTTTTCAAATAAACATTTTATCTCTGCTTCGTAATATTCGAAAAATGGTGAACTTCGGTAAGCACTTAAAATTGACTTCCAATGGTTCTTTTTCCAGCAATTACTATTATCAATCTCTATATCTATAGTCTTTGTTCTTTTCTTTTGTGTAAATTTTATAGGAATGGAAAGTCCCATTTTACCATTTGCTCCGTAGATGTAACATCTATTCCTGTACGTTTGCTTTTGATAGTTGTCATGTATTTCAAAACAAATACGCTTTGAATTATAAAAAATGATGTAATTTAAAATATTTGGGAAATAGGAGAGGTGTACTAAGTTCATATGGATGATTTAAATCTCCTTTCTATTTTTTCTCCATTTTCGGAAAACATAGTTAATAGCTAAGAAAATAATAAAATAGATTAAATATGATTTGCGTTCACCATCTCCATGTACAGTTGAAAAAACTCTATCCCATCTAATTTTGTTTAGTCCTTTACCATGTTGATTCCAACTCATCCATATAAATACTGGTTTTCCAACAATATGGTCATGTGGAACAAAACCCCATCTTCGCGCATCAATTGAGTTATCTCTGTTGTCTCCCATCATCCAATAATAATTTTGTTTGAACGTGTATGTTTTAGCTGATTTTCCGTTAATCATAACTAAATTACCTTTTGCATAAACAGTATTACCCTCGTATTCTGAAATCAGTCTTTTATAAAGAGGTAAATTTTTTATATTGATTTCAACAGTTTCGCCTTTTTTGGGAATATATATGGGCCCGAAGTGTAATCTGTTCCAGGGGAATTGCGCATCTTGAGGAAAAAGAACTCTTTCACTTCCATATTTAAATTCCCTTTTCCCTTTCAATAGAGCTGATTTATTTACACTTTGAACTCCAAATGCAATTGGATGATTTTTAAAATAATCTATATTTTCAGATGTTGCAGCTGGAAATTCAAAAAGATTATAATAAGGCATATTAGGAAAAATGACACCATCAGTTATGTCAAGTTCCTCTTCTAATATTTCTTTTGTTCCTAAACCTCTCGCATCATAATTTTGTTTCATATTACCTTCATAACTAAACTGTAATTTGGCTCTTTCAGGTAATTTATTTCTTTTTCCATTTATGTAAACAAATCCATCGATTATTTCAAGAGTGTCACCAGGTATTCCAACACAACGTTTAACTAAATTTGTTTTTTTATCAATTGGTTTATAATAATTACGATCAGGACTGAAGTCATTCATGTTAAGAAGTGTGTCAGCAGGCTGATTGAAAACAACAATTTCATTTCTCTTAACTTTATCCCATCCTGGAATTCTTAGATATGGTACTTGTAATTTATTGATCCATGAACTTTCCCGTAGATTTACATTATCATTAAAAAAATAAGACTTTCTGTTTGTCAATGGTATTGTGTCGTGAACCATTGGTAAACTTAGTGCAGTCATGGGAACCCTCGCACCGTAATGCATTTTACTCACTATTAGAAAATCACCAACTAGTAATGATTTTTCAAGAGATGAAGAAGGTATCACAAATGGTTGAAAGAAATATATATGAACCGTACTCGCAATAACAATTGCAAATAAAATAGAACTTGTAAATTGACCAAGCGAGGATTTAGGTTCTACAGATCGATTTTTTACATGTTTGCTATGGCAAAAGTAGCTGAGATAAAAACCATAAAATCCAATTAAAATTACTGAAAGGAATGTATCAATAAATCTATTTTTTCCAAAACTCCTTGAAGTTTCAACCCAAATGACAGGGAACATTATACAATTTATAATAGGTAAAAAGATAAAAAAGATCCAATACCATGGTCTATTGATAATTCTAAAAAGAACTAGTGCATTGTAAACTGGCACAAATGCAGCCCAGCCTTTTTCTCCAGCAATTTTGTATAACTTGCATGTTCCGAGCCCGTGAATTATTTGAACTATCGCTGCAAAGTAAAACCACTCTAAAAGACTCATAATATTTATTTTATATTAATAACATCATTAAAAGAAAAAATGCCTGTTTTTCCTAAAAGCCACTCTGCTGATAGGATAGCACCCATGGCAAAACCTAATCGATTTTTTGCATTGTGTTCAATTTTAATACTATCAATATCTGATTCATAAATGATTTTATGAGTACCCGCAATTTTTTGTTTTCTACTAGATTCAATATTAATTGTTTTTCTATTTGTGGAGATTCCTAATTTCCAATTCTCGTAGTTAGATTCTTTTATTAAATCATTTGCTAATTTTATTGCGGTTCCAGATGGAGAATCTTTTTTTTCTTCATGATGAATTTCTTTAATGCTTAATTTGTAATGTCTGTGATTTTTCATCAAAGCTGCTAATCGCTTGTTAAGTTCAAAAAACACATTTGCACCCAAGCTAAAATTTGATGAATACAGAAACGTACCCTTTTTTTTATTACATAAGTTAATAATATCGTCGTATTTTTCGAGCCATCCCGTTGTCCCACAAACAATTGGGAGACCACTGTTTAAACACATTGTAATGTTTTGAAAAGCCGCAATTGGTGTACTAAAATCAATTGCCATTTCAGCCTCTCTGATATTACAGCTGTCGTTTTTGCTATTGATTATAAATTCAATTTGATGGCCTCTTTCTAAAGCAATTTTTTCGATAGTTTGCCCCATTTTTCCATGTCCGAATAAAATAATTCTCATTAATATATTAAATTTAGGCTAATTCCAGCACTTAAGCTGACATTAGGATTGTTGAGATCAAAAAAAGGTTTGAATGAAAGATTTTCATCTACATTGTACTGCATAAGGTGTGCATCGACATTTGCATCAATAATATTTAATACATACATGCCAACTGTAACCAGCATAGATATCTCTTTATTCCTTTTTAGCGTTTTTTGAGCTCTAATCAGCGCTTCGTTTGATATGAACGGTGTATCGGATGGTCCATAAAATTCATCATCAGTAAAACCAGCTAATCTCCTTTTATATGCACTTCTGTAACGATCGTAAACTTTACTATTATCAATGTAAAAATATAGACCTGAACCAATCGCAGCATAAACAATTGGTATTTTCCAATATTTTTTATTGTAAAACTGGCCTAGTCCAGGAAGAACAGCTGAATAAAAAGCTGCTGTAGTAGGTCCAAGCGGATTAATTGATTTGATGGTATTACTCTTATTTTGATTTTTTTTTTTCGTAGCTGATAATTCGGTTTGTGAACCTGTTGAATAGCACAAACAAAGAAAAACTATTATTTTTGCGATGTTATTTTTGGTCATTCAATAATTTTATTAAGAATTCGTAATCATCTTTAGATTTAAAGGGAATTATTATTTTACCACCGTTCTTTTTGTTCATTTTAATTGAAATTGGACGGTTGAAGAAATTAGTGATATTTTCTTTAAGATCATTCACATAAGTTGGAATTATGGAATAGTGATTCCTATTACTTAGTCCTTTAAAGTTTAAATTCCTGGTCAAATTTTCAGTTTCTCTAACTGAGAGTTGTTTTGCTATAATTTTCTCGTATACCTCAAGTTGGTCTTTAGAATCTTTAATATTGACTAATGTACGGCCATGACCCATAGTTATAAATCCGTCTCTAATACCAGTTTGAATTATTGGATCAAGTTTTAGTAGTCTTAGATAATTTGTTACTGTTGATCGTTTTTTTCCTACTCGATCACTTATTTGTGTTTGTGTCAAATTGATATCATCCATAAGTCTTTTGTAACTCATGGCTATTTCAATTGAATCCAAATCTTTGCGTTGAATATTTTCTACCAAAGCAATTTCCAAAGCTTCTTGATCATTTGCTTCGCGTATGTAAGCAGGTATTTTTTTTAAGCCAACCATTGATGATGCACGAAGTCTTCTTTCACCAGAAAGTAATTGAAACGAATTTTCGCTTTTTTTTCTTAAAGTGACAGGTTGAATAATTCCAAACTCTTTAATGGAAGCTGCCAGTTCATTTAGTTTTTCAGAATTGAATTTTGATCTTGGTTGAAAAGGGTTAACTTCAATAAGTTCAATAGGAATTTTGATGACTGATCCAATTTTTAAATCTTTCAGTTTGTCAATAACTTTATTTTCTTTTTTTGTCTTTTTGAGGATAACTTTAAGTCCCCTGCCTAAAACATGTTTTTTTGTTGCTTTTGCCATATTTTAATTTTGGTTATCCAGAATTTCTTTTGCCAAACTTAGATAATTAGTTGCACCTTTGCTACTAACATCGTAATTAATTATACTTTCACCAAAACTAGGTGCTTCTCCAAGTCTCACATTCCGTTGGATTATAGTTTTGAATACCATGTTTTGAAAATGACTTTGAACTTCTTCTACAACTTGGTTTGAAAGTCTCAACCGCGAATCGTACATGGTAAGCAAAAGACCCTCGATATCAAGTAGATTATTATGTATTTTTTGTATACTTTTGACTGTGTTTAGTAATTTTCCCAATCCCTCGAGAGCAAAATACTCACATTGAATCGGAATTATAATTGAGTCAGATGCGGTCAGGGCATTTAAGGTTAGCAATCCAAGCGATGGGGCACAATCAATTAAAATGAAATCATATTTATGTTGTATTGGTCTTAACGCATTTTGTAACATGTACTCACGCTTTTCTACGTCAACTAATTCAATTTCAATAGCAACTAGATCAATATGAGCAGGAATTATATCTACATTTTGTGCAGTTGACTTTTTAATCACAGCATTGATATCACAATTATTTTCTAATAATTGATAGGTTCCATACTTAACATTTTCAATATCAATTCCAAGACTTGAGCTAGCATTTGCTTGGGGGTCTGAATCAATTAATAATATCTTTTTATCAAGGGCACCAAGTGAAGCAGCTAAATTAACAGTGGTTGTGGTTTTACCTACACCACCTTTTTGGTTAGCAACAGAAATCACCTTAGCCATAAATTAAGACATTAATACAAGTAAAAGTACAATTAATTTATCCTTATTAAAAGCAATAAACAGTTTCATTGTCAACAATTTTTTAACTTACAATTGTTTTATTGTGAAGGTTTTGAATTATAATTTACACTATCCATTTCTATTATAAAGATATCCTCATTTTTTCTTTTCATGTAAAAATTCTCACGGGCATATTTTTCTAAACTGTCTGAGTTTTTTAAGTTTTTTAAATGTTCGTTGTCGCTATTAATTTTAGCTGAATAAAACTTCTTTTTGGATTTGAGTGAATTGATATCTTTTTGAAGTTCAATTTGTCTAAGCCATGAATTAGTATCAAGAAAGAACATCCAAAAGATAAAAATTATAGTTATTATTAAGTAAATATTTTTTCTAGAAAAAAACCATCCCAAAGATTTAATTAATTTCTTGCTCATTTAACAAATAGTTTAATTTTATTTATAACGGTTGATAAATCAACATTTTTATCCTCTTGGTTTTCTATGACGATATCAGCAAATTTTTTTGTGGGTTGTATAAATTTTTTGTGCATTGGCTGTATGTATTTTTCATAACGGTTTTCAATTTGATTTTGGGTTCTTCCTCTTTCTAAAATATCTCTTTTTAAACGCCTTTTTTTTCTTACAGTATCATTAGCCTCTATAAAAATTCTTATATCAATGATTGATCTTAATTGCTGATCAACCATTATTAATATTCCTTCTAAAATTAAAATTTTTTTTGGTTTAAACTTGATTTTATTTTTTTTTCGTTTATGAAATTTATAATCATAGGTAGGACTATTAATTGGGCATCCATTTTTTAATTTTTTAAGATGGTTGTATAGCAATTCAAAATCTACAGATGATGGATGGTCAAAATTTATTAAACTTCTCTTTTTAAAGTTAATATGAGAGTTGTCTTTATAATATGAGTCTTGTGAGATAACATTAATATCTGAGCTCTTAAATTTAGATATTACTTCTTTAACAATTGTTGTTTTTCCACTACCAGTTCCTCCGTAGATTCCAATTATTAGCATTATACAGTCATTTAACTCAAATTTAATATTAATTTATCTAAAATTAGTAACAATTAATTTAAGTGTTGATAACTTAAAATAGATTATTACACTAAATCTTTTATTTTTGTTCACTTAAAAGTATTTCATGGAAAATGAAGTTGAAGTAGTCAAATGTATCATCATTGGATCAGGTCCCGCTGGATATACTGCTGCGATATATGCATCGAGAGCAAATATGTTTCCGGTTTTGTATCAGGGCAATCAACCTGGAGGTCAATTGACCACAACCAATGATGTAGAAAATTTTCCTGGCTATCCTGACGGAATTACTGGACCTGAAATGATGCTAGAGCTACAATCACAAGCTAAAAGGTTTGGTGCTGATGTTCGAAATGGTTGGATAAAAAAAGTTGATTTTTCTGGTCCTGTTCACAAGGTCTGGACTGACAACAATAAAGAAATTCACTGCAAAACAGTTATTGTTTCAACTGGTGCATCAGCAAAATATTTAGGCATTCCATCTGAACAAAAATATTTAAAATTAGGGGGTGGTGTTTCAGCTTGTGCTGTTTGCGATGGGTTTTTTTATAAAAATCAAGAAGTTGTAATTGTTGGAGGTGGAGATTCTGCTTGTGAAGAAGCTCATTATTTATCAAAATTATGTTCAAAAGTCACTATGCTAGTTAGGCGAGATGTTTTTAGAGCATCTAAAATTATGGTCTCAAGAGTTAAAAATACTGATAACATTGAGATCCTATTTAACTCTGAAACTGTTGAAGTTTTAGGTGACGGCCAGATTGTAACTGGTGTGAAAGTAAAAAATAATATTACTAATAATATTAATCAGATCAACGCATCAGGTTTTTTTGTAGCCATCGGACATAAACCTAATACAGATATTTTTAAAAATTATTTAGATATGGATCAAACTGGTTATATAAGTACAATTCCTGGGTCAACAAAAACTAATATTGAAGGGGTTTTTGTTAGCGGTGACGCTTCAGATAAGGTCTACAGACAAGCTGTAACAGCAGCTGGTACGGGTTGTATGGCTGCCTTGGACGCAGAACGTTATTTAGCTACAAAAGAAGCTTAGTGCATATTTTAACGTAATTTTGCTCCAATTTTTTCTTCAAAAGTTTGTTTCAGCTTATCCATAACCTTCTGTATTTCTCTTTCAGTTAAAGTTCTATTTTTACTTTCAAGACTGAAACTTATGGCATAACTTTTTTTATCTTTAGTAAGATTCTTGTCCTTGTAAACATCAAATAAATTTATTTCTTTTAATATTTTAATATTCAAATCAGAGACTGTCTTTTTTATTGTTTCAAAAGTTATGTTTTCATCTAACAAAAGAGAGAAATCTCTCTTTACAATTGGAAACTTTGATATTTTTTTAAACTTGGTTTTTTCATTTTGCATTAAATCACATATAATTTCAAAATCAAGCTTGGCATAAAAAATTTTTTGTTCAATATTAAACTGATGCAAAATATTTTTTTGTACTGTTCCAAATTCCGCTAAGATTTCATTGTTATGCAAAACACATTGGCCTTCATCAAAAAAGATGTTTTTGGTTAATTTATATGTAAGTTTTTCTCGACTAATTTTTCCAAAAATTAAATCTATTATTCCTTTTATGAAGAAAAAATCAGTGCTAATTTTTTTAGTTCTCCAATGTATGGAAGACCTATTTCCGGTTATAAAAATTGATAGATATTTGTTTTCACAAATTTTCTTCAGCTTTTTTGAGTAGGTTTTTCCAAACTCAAATAGTTTCAAATCGATATTCTTGTGGTTAAGATTATAACGAATGGTATGCAATCCACTAAATAGTGTTGTTTTTCTTAAAAAGGACAAGTCTTTACTTTGTGGGTTTTTTATTTCAATTATATCCGAAAATGATTCAGAAGGTAAATAGTCCTTAAATTTATGACTTGTTAAAGAGTTAGTGATAATTTCATTAAAGCCAAGACCCATCAGTTGATTAGCTATATAATTTTCAATTTTGTTAGAATCTAATTTCTTTGAATTTAAAATTGATGAATTGAATTTTTCTTTTCTGGGTATGTTGTTGTATCCAAAAATCCTTAAAATCTCTTCAATCACATCAACTTCTCTGTAGACATCAACTCTGTATGGAGGGACAGAAAGCCCAATTCCAACCTCTGTGATGTTATTAATTTTTATATCAATTGATGACAAAATTTTTTTAACTTTTTCCTTAGGAATTTCATGGCCAATTAGTTTGTTGAGATTTTCAAAGTTTAGAAACACAAGTTTGTCATTAATTTTTTTCGGATATTCATCAATAATATCGCACGATATTGTACCACAAGCAATATCTCTGATTAATATTGCTGCATATTTTAATGCGTATTTACAATTATTTATATCAATTCCCCTTTCGAACCTGAATGAAGCATCAGTACTAATTGAATGTAGTTTTGCAGATTTCCGGGTTTCAACAGGATCAAAATAGGCAGATTCTAAAAAAATATTTTTAGTTGATTTATCAACACCAGATTTTTCACCACCATAAATGCCAGCTATACACATTGGTTTTTCATCATCACAAATTAAAATATCTTCTGGATTCAATGATCTTTCTAAACTGTCTAGTGTTTTAATTTTTTCATTTTCTCTTGCATTTCGTACAACAATTCTCTTTCCACTAATTTTATCATAATCAAAAGCATGCAAGGGTTGCCCTATACTATGACAAACATAGTTGGTAATATCTACAATATTATTTATTGGTGTAATTCCAATTGAATTAAGTTTGTTTTGAAGCCAAACTGGTGATGAATTAACATTAATTCCAGATATAGTGATTCCACAATACCGAGGTACTTTATCAGGATCTTCGATTTGAAGATCAACTTTTAAAGTTCTATTTTCAACGTGGAAGTTAGAAACGGATGGACTTCGTAATTCACATTGCATATTTTTTTCAATAAGCGCAGCTCTAATGTCTCTAGCTACTCCGAAATGGCTGGTAGCATCAGCTCGGTTGGGAGTTAAGCCAATATCATAAACTACGTCATTTTCAATTGATATATGATCTGAAACATTAGTGCCGATTTTGGTTTTTTTATCAAATATTAAAATTCCATCACTATTAATACCAATACCGATTTCCATTTCTGAACAAAGCATACCATAGCTTTCAATCCCTCGGATTTTGTTCTTTTTTATTTTAAAGGGTTTTCCACCTAATGGACTTAATTCAGTTCCAACTGTAGCTACAGCTACTTTAATACCCTTGCTGACATTGGGAGCTCCACAAATAATATTCAGGGGTTTTTTTTCACCAATATCAACACTTGTTAATTTTAATCGGTCGGCATTTGGATGTTTTTCACATTCAACTATTTGACCAACTTTTAGTCCAGCGAGTGATCCTTCAAACGATGAAAATTTCTCAATACCCTCAACTTCTAATCCAAGGTTTGTCAGTATATCAGCTGTTTTCTCATGATCTAAATCAAAATTTATAAACTGTTTTAACCAATTGTGAGAAATTTTCATTTAATTAAATTTATATAGCAAATGTAAAGTTATGTAATTATATAGCAAATAAAAAGCCCAGATAAATCTGGGCTTTATAAATAAAGATTTTTATAATTATTCACCTGAAAGTTCCTTCATTTCACTTTCAATCATTTCGTAAAATTGATCTATTTTAGGCAATACAACTACACGGGTTCTTCTGTTTTTAGCACGATTTTCAACAGTGTTATTTTCAACTAATGGAACATAGCTACTTCGTCCTGCTGCAATTAGTTGGGCAGGATTAACCCCCATTTTTTGTAATTCTCTAATTATTGAGGTCGAACGCTTAACACTCAAATCCCAGTTATCAACTAAGACACCATTAGAATATGTTCTGCTGTCAGTGTGTCCTTCAATCATAGCTTCAAAATCGGGTTTATCGTTAATTACTTTTGCTACCTTGTTTAAAACGCTTTTAGCTTTTTCGGTAACAACGTAACTTCCACTTTTAAATAACAGTTTATCAGCAATTGATATGAAAACAACCCCCTTTTCAACATTAATTTCAATGTCAGGATCGTCAATTCCAACTGATTTTTTTAGACTAGAAACAATAGCTAGAGTGATACTATCTTTCTTATTGATTGCGTCTTGAAGTTTACTGATCTTCAGATCACGCTCTTTTAAACTTTCCAAAGTTTTTTCAAGATTTTCTGCACCTTTTGTTGTTAATACTGTCATTTCCTTGGTGCTAGAAAAAAGAGCTTCATTAGTTTTTCTTAAATCAATAAGCTGCTGTTTCATTGCATCTAAACTGGCTATTGCCACAGCTTTATCAGACAAACAACTATTTAATTTAATGGTAGCAGTATTTAATAAGTCTTGAGTTGTTTTTAGTTCTTCTTGTGCTGCGATTAAATCTTTACTTGGTCCACAGGAGTAGAGCACAAAAAACGATATAATCACGCTAAACAAAATTTTATTCATAACATCAATATTTAAAAGTTTAGTAAAATTATAAAATAAACGCAAACAAACTTCAAATATTATAATTTAATGTGCCTTTAACTTTTCAAATGTTTTAATTTGTTCAACATAATATTTCCATAAAATGCAATATTCGCCTTTGTAATGTTGTCTGATTCTATTGTTTCGGCGAAATTTTAATGCATAAGGTAGTAATCTATAATAGTTTAAATGGGCTTTAATTATTGCAGTCGCATTTTTTATTTTGCCTTGTAAAATAAATTTTAAACCTGCAAAACCATCAAGTAATAGCCTTAAAATAATTAATAAAAACAAGGGGTTAGGAGTATTTTTTGTGATTGTAATTAAACTGTTGCGAAAATTCAAAAATGTTCTGTGTGGGTTTGAAAACTTAAAATTCTGACTTCCGAGATGATAGACCTTTGATTGAAATGAATATAATACTTTTAAATTTATGTTTTGTAGTCGCCAACAAAAATCGATTTCTTCCATGTAGGAATGAAAGTTTTTATCAAAGCCATTTAAATTTTTGAATACATCTGATCGAACAAAGAAACATGCACCTGAACCCCAAAAAATTAATTTATTTTTTTCATATTGAAGTTGGTCTTTTTCAATAGTATTCAATATTCTTCCCTGGCAATATGGATATCCAAGCTGATCTATAAACCCACCTGCTGCTCCAGAATATTCAAATTTAACATTATTTTTTTCATCTAAAATTTTCGGCTGAATGACAGCAACGTCCGGTAATTCATTAAATAAACTTTCTATTGGTTTTATCCAATTTTTTGTAACTCTAACATCAGAATTAAGAAGACAAAATATATCACTTTTAATTTTCTTCAATGCCCTATTGTAGCCTTCTGCATATCCGTAATTTTTTTTTAGTTTGATAATTTTAATTTGATTATAATTTTTAGTTATAAATTCAATTGAATTATCATGGGAACCATTGTCGGCAACGTATATTTCAAATCCCTTTGAGTAGGACACTACTGAGGGCAAGAACTTTTTTAATAACTTTTGACCGTTGTAGTTCAGTATTACGATTGTAGTTTTCAATTCGTTAAATTTTATAGTCTGGTAATGAATCTAAAAAAATATAATTATCAAAATTAGAGTTCATTTTACAATAGTAATGATTTAATCCGTTAGTAACCATAAGAAATGATGATTTTAATACTGTATTATAAATAGCAATTTGGTCAAAGCTCTTTTGGTTAATTTTTATGCTTGGTGCTTTGCACTCAACGATACAATGTACATTTTTATTTTTATCATAAATAACTATATCATATCGTTTTTTTAACCCGTTAAGTTTAAATTCTTTTTCTATATTTATTAGTGAAAGCGGATATTTTTTTTTTTCCTTTAGAAAATGCAAACAATTTTGTCTAACCCATTCTTCAGGAGTTAGAACTACAAACTTTTTTCGGATCTCATCAAAAATATGAGTTTTATTTTCGCTATTTTTGAGTCTGAACCTGTATGTGGGAAAATTTAATTTTTGCACTTTACAAATTTGCTAATTTTTTTTTAATGTACACTTACCAATCACTAATTAAAGAATTAAATTATGGAAAAGTCAAGTCAATATATTTTTTGATGGGAGACGAGCCATATTTTATCGATCAAGTTTCTGAGTTTTTTGAAAACCAGGTGATTCCAGTAAATTTACGAGAATTTGATCAAACCGTCATTTATGGTAAGGACACTACAATCGAGAATATTGTTAATCAGGCAAAGCGCTACCCAATGATTCACAAAAGGCAATTAATAATTGTCAAAGAAGCTCAAGCTTTAAGTCGTTCAATGGAAAAATTGAGTGATTATTTAGATGGCTATATGTCATCAACAATACTAGTTGTTTGTTATAAAAATAAGACCCTAGATAAAAGAAAAGGACTATATAAAAAATTAATTAAAGACCATGTGGTTTTTGAAAGTAAAAAAATTTATGAAAACAACATGTCATCGTGGATTAAATCTTATTTAAAAATTCATAAGATAAAGATTACTGAAAAGGCATGTCAATTGTTGGTTGATTATTTAGGTAATGATCTTCATAAAGTAGTTAATGAACTCAAAAAATTAAATTTGATAAATGAAAGTGATCTAATTACCGATGAAATTATTGAGACCAACATTGGTATATCAAAGGACTTTAATAATTATGAGCTTAATAGGGCTATATCTGCCATGGACAAAGGAAAGGCTTATCAAATAATTGATTATTTTACAAGAAACCCTAAAAATCATCCCGTTGTTGTAACTATAGCTAGTCTTTATAATTTTTTTTCTAAGCTAATGATTTTTCATTCTTGTAAGAATCAAGATTTAAACTCAATAGCTAAAACTGTTGGAATTAATGCATATTTTGTAAATGAATATAAAATTGCCTCTTCTAATTTTTCAGAAAATGATATAATAAAAATCTTCAAATCATTGCGGATTGTCGATTTAAAAAGTAAAGGAGTTGATTCTAATATTAATACTAGAGATTTATACAGTGAATTACTTTTTAGAATTTTTAGACTTTAGAACTTAAATCCACCATTTTTTTTGCAAAGACAGATGCTCCTATTATTCCTGCATTATTTTTTAATTTTGCAGCAATAAGAGGTGTTTTAATATTTATAAAGTTTCTATATAATTCAAGTTTCTTGCTCACACCACCTCCTAGAATTATAAGATCAGGACTAAAAATATTTTCAATATGATCTAGGAAAAAGTTCAAACGCTTACCCCACTTTTTATAGTCCCAATTATTTTTTTTTCTTGCAGCGTCAGAAGCGAATGATTCCATAATATCTCCTTTTTTCCCGTACAGTCTTCCAAGTTCAAAGTTAGAGATTAATTTGCCGTTAAAAAATACCCCAGAACCAATACCAGTTCCAATTGTTATTGTGATTACAAGTCCTTCATGATCTTTTCCTTCACCAAACTCTCTGATTCCCATCGCAGCTGCATCCGCATCATTAATTACAAACGATTTATTGCCAGTCTCAGATTCGAAAAAAGTATCTAATTGAACCCCTTTGCATTTAGGGTCAAGGTTACCGTACTGTACAGCTTTACCAGATTTTATAACTGTTGGAAACGAAATTCCAATTAATCCATCCCATTTTAATTCATTACAAATATTCTTTATTGTTTGTGATATTTTTTTGGGTGTTGCAGGGCTGGGTGTGGGTATTCTTATTCTTTCACTAATTAGATTTCCATTTATAGTATTAACCACAGCCCCTTTTATACCAGACCCTCCAACATCAACTCCAAGTATATTCATATTCTATATGTTTAAATTATCTATTTTAATATTGTACTCAAATTGCAAGTCATAATGTAATTTTGTTATTTTTTTTCTAATATTTTTTATTTGAATATTTAATATATTGTTTAAGGTCTTATTTTTTTTTATTGAGGGATTTATATCATTCATTTTGAAACAAAAATGAAGTATTAATTCAACTTCAGTCTCAGGGTTGTTGGAATATTTAGAAAACTTTTTAATCTTACGTAAAATTTTTCTGATATACTTTTTTAAATAATAATAATTTGCTGTTTTGATCTCATCAAAATATTTGTCGATAATTTTTTTTATGCCAATTACATATTCAAACTCGTTTTGTGACTCAAAAAGAAAATATGTGATTAGCTCTTTATTTTCAATTTTATATCTAGCTAATCTAAGACATAAATTCTCTAAATTTTGCCTATCAATATATTTTATTTTTTTTCTAAGGTCTGGTACACTAACAACATTCATATCATTAATAGCTACTATTGCAGTTTAAATACAAAGTTAAGTATCTAACATTAACAATTATTAATTAAATTTACCTTGATTATATTGATTTTAATAATTTTATCTTGTTAAAATATATTTTTTTATTTTTTGGAGTAGTTCTACTAATTTTTTCAGAAATTTTCTATTTACAAAATTATTTATCCTTTTCAGGTTTAATATTACTAATTTCTGGACTATACTTAATATCAAAACAAATTCCTTCAAAAAAGATTTACGATCCATTTCAAATTAAATCAGTAGAAGAGGAGGAATGAGTTTTAGAGTAGGAGACAAAGTATGTATAATAGATTCTAATTTGATAGGTGATGTTTTAAGCGTAACCAAAGATGAAGTCAAAATAAAAACTCCTGAGGGATTTAAGGAAATTCATAAAACAGAAAATTTAATTAAATTAGAAGATAATATTTTTAATAATCTATTTTTAGATCTCCAGCAAAAAGAAAAAATTATAGCAGAAAAATGTGAACAAAGAAAACAAGTTGATAATTTAAAATTGAAAGCAGTTTTTAATAATGTAGTAGAAGTTGATTTACATATTGAAAAACTTATCAAAAACCCCAATAACATAAAAAAGGAAAATATTCTTTCTTTTCAATTAAATGCAGCCAGAAATTTTTTAAGCAGAGCAAAAGAAATTGGTATCAAAAAAATAATTTTTATTCATGGAGTAGGGAAAGGTATTTTAAAAAATGAGCTTGAGAATTTGTTAATTGATAATAGTGAGGATCTACTTTATTATCCAGCTGATTTTTCAAATTATGGAAATGGAGCTACTGAGGTAAGATTTAAAAATTAACAATCTACATTTGAATAATAGTCTCATATGAGCCTAATTCTAAAAAATCACTTGATAGAATTGATATATTAATATTTGTCAGTGTAATGGTTATTCTTACAGTTCTAAAATATATGTTTGTGTTAACAAAAGGGATTGTAAATAATTCTGAAAAATTTTCGTCCAGGAATCTTGCTGTTGTTGATCCAGTTGCGATATCATCAAATAGATTTCCATTACCATTTTCGTCTTCGTTAATTGTTAAAACGCCGTCATCATCATCATCTGAATCTAAAAAATCAGGAATTAAATCACCGTCTGTGTCTTGCGCATCAGAAGGGTCTCCGTCATTATTTGGATCAGGATTTTCGTTTATAGTTAAGACATTATCTCCATCATCATCACTATCAATGTAATTGGGAATTCCGTCATTATCTGTATCAAGATTTAATTCGAAAGAAGTTGGTATACCATCATCATCATCATCAATATAATTTGAAAGAAAATTAGCGGTACCACTTGTAGAATAATAATCACTCAAAACATTTAAATTTGATGGTGCAATGACATTACAAAAATAAGTCGTTGGGTCACTACTGTAGGATCTGTAATTAAAGCGAGTTATATTCCCATCAATTTCTATGGTTTGAGTGCTACCGTTTGAATTTGGATTAAACATTAACTGAGTAGTAGAATTATTAGGAATAACTAAACTCATGGACTCGAAAGGACCATTTTTTGTATCATAAAAAATAAAACTTGAATTTTCTGATGTATCTTGGTCTACTATATTAACCTCACAAAGTTCTAATTCTTTATCAAAATCTAAATTTAAATTTATTACATCACCATTATCACAAGCAAATAAGGAAAGCATAAAAATAAAGAAACCATTCGTTTTTTTCATATATAATAATTTCAACAAAAATAAAAGAATTAAGAATTAAAAGTTATGTTATTGCCAATTATTTAAATTAACTATTTTTGCTATAACTTATAATATATGAATTCTATTTACTTGGATAATGCTGCGACTACCTCTATTCGAAAAAAAGTAGTAGATGAGATGACTGTTGTTTTAAATTCAATTTATGGAAACCCCTCGTCAACTCACAGTTATGGAAGAAAATCAAAGTCTGTTATAGAGAAATGTCGTAAAAGAATTGCTGCACATTTTAATGTAATGTCTTCTGAAATAATTTTTACCTCAGGCGGAACCGAAGCTGATAATCTCGTTTTAAGGTCTGCAGTTTATGATTTGGGTGTTGAACATCTTATTACCTCAAGGATTGAACACCATGCGGTAAGTCATACTATATTGCAACTCAGTAAAGAAAAAGATATTAAAGTTAGCTACGTAAAATTGCTTAAAAATGGATCTGTAAATTTAGACCATTTAAATGATTTATTATCAGCGCATAATGGAAAAACGTTAGTTTCATTGATGCACATAAATAATGAAATAGGAACGATATTGGATATAAAATTAGTGGGTAATTTATGTAAGAAATATAATGCTTATTTTCATAGTGATACTGTGCAATCTGTTGGTCGTTATAAATTAAATTTATCTGAAATTCCGATTGATTTTTTAGTTGCAAGTGCTCATAAATTTCACGGTCCAAAAGGAATTGGTTTTGCTTTTATTAGAAAAGGTCTAGATTTAAAACCAATCATTATAGGTGGTTCTCAGGAAAGAGGGTACAGGGCTGGTACTGAAAGTGTACATGACATAGTTGGTCTTGATCTTTCACTGCAAATTGCCCATGAAAAAATGAAAAATGAAAGTATTTATATTTCCAAATTAAAGTCATATTTTGTAGAAAGATTAAAGCGTGAAATTCCAGGAATAATTTTTAATGGAGATTCTGACTGTGAAAAAACAACAACTTATACTATTATAAATGTATGTTTTCCTGTTCCAAAAGAAAAGGCTCAATTGTTTCTGTTTGAACTTGACCTCAATTCCATTTCTTGCTCAACTGGAAGTGCTTGCCAGAGCGGAAGCGATTCAAAATCACATGTTTTAAAAGAGATTCTCGCAAAAAATGACTTAGAAAAACCATCTATTAGGTTTTCACTTAGTACCTTTAATACAAAAGCTGAAATTGACAGAGTAATAAAAGTTATTAATACGGTTATAAATAAGTAAATTAAAATTTCATAGCAAGTCGCAAGTTAAAAACCCTAGGAGTTAGGTAATTTGGTATTGAATATTGCAGTTTTGAATAGACATCTCGAACCCAAGTGTTTGTAATAGAATTTTGTGAATCAAAAACATTAAATATTTCTAGGCCAATTGTAAATTCGTCAAAATTATTTTTCCATTTTGATTTACTTATTGATTTATTTGGTATTACCAAATCGTATGACATTCCTATATCTGCTCTTTTATAATCGGGGAGACGATTTTGATAATCATAAACATCAGCATAGCTTGGCGATCCACCTGGAACACCTGTATTATAAACTAAATTTAGATACATCCTCATATTCGGTATGTTAGGAATATAATCTTGAAATAAAATTGCAAACTTTAATCTTTGATCCATTGGACGCGGAATGTATTTTTTTTCAGAAATAGATTCTTCTGTTTTCATGTATCCGAAAGAAAACCATGACTCATATCCTGGAACGAATTCACCGTTGAGTCTCAAATCTAGACCATAGGCATAAGCTTCTGCGTCATTATTTGCACTGTAACGTATTCGGACATTTTCAACTGTATATGGATTTACATCATTTATTTTTTTGTAATATGCCTCACTAATTAGCTTAAAAGGACGATTCCATAATTTAAAATTATGTTCAGCTCCAGCTACAAAATGAGCTGACTTTTGTGCTTTTAACTGACTATTTATTGATCCCTCGAAATCTCTTAATTCTCTGTAGAACGGAGGTTGGTAATATAAACCTGCACCAAGTCTAAAAAGTAGGTTTCTAGGCCCTTTTGGTTTAAAGGTAAATTGAGCACGTGGGCTGAATACTATCTGTTGACTTTTTTCAATTTGTGGTCCTTCAATCTTCCAATGGTGAGCACGGATACCTAAATTGTAGTAAAATTCATGTGATTTTAAAATATCTCGTTTACTCCATTGTAAAAAAGCTTGTATTCTTGACAATTTGGTGTTGTTTGATGATCTAATATTTTTGTATGTTGCTAAAGGTCCTGTGTAAGATGAATAGGGTTCATTGTTAATAATGCTAAAATCTGGTGGATTTATTGAGAATCCTGCAGAATCAATCACTTCCCACTCGACTAGACGGTCTATTATGTCCTCATTCGTAAATTTTGCTGACCATTGAATATGGTTATTGTTTTTTTTATAATCGCCTCTAATTTCATAGTTTGTAATGATTGCATCAAGATCATTTCTAGCGTGAGTAAGTTGTGACCCAATTCCCTCGCTAAATTCAACATCACCTAAGTTTGTATCTCCAATATTTGAGTTGACCTCACCCAATCTGTACTGAGCTAATATATCATAATATTCTTGTTCTGTTGTATGAAACAATGAACTAATAAATTTTAAGATCAACGCATCGTTAATCTTATAATTAAAATTTGTAGCCCCAAAATAAGTACTGTATTTATCTCTTTCTTGACCTTCATAGAAAATTAGAAGTGCCATTGGGTTGTCGATTGTTCCAAAATTTGTTTTGCGTGTCTGTGGTCTGTAGTTATAATTATTTGTTGTAATGTTTCCCAGAAAACCAATACTTATTTTTTCGTTAATTGAATAATTAAGGTAAGTTTGGGCATCAAAAAATTTTGGATCATACAATGTTTGAGTTTCACGTGCATCAACAAGAAGGCTATTGTCTCTGTATCTTAATCCTAATATTGCTGAAAATTTTTCATCTTTTGAAATTCCTTCACTAGTAAAAGATCCGCCTAATAAATTTAAATCAACTCTTGTAGTAAATGTTTTGGGTTTTCTATAGACAATATCTAAAACAGACGACAATTTATCTCCATATTTAGCTTGAAATCCACCTGCAGAAAATTTTAGGTT
>MDTG01184563.1_pt1 | contig 29810 bp, 28 predicted proteins | sample 811421 | NCBI WGS metagenome assembly MDTG01 (sample SAMN05326645, study PRJNA326480) | marine metagenome | isolation source: seawater | place: Pacific Ocean: South East | collected 2011 | reverse complement strand
TTTTTTTAATTTTTTTTCATCATATATATTTACTTTTAAACCATCTTTTCTAAGAGAATTTATTCTTTTTGCATATTCATCAGGATGCAATATATTTCCTGGTTCAGAAACTAAATCTCTAGCATAAAAAGTTCCTTCTTCTAAAGCTTTAAATTTTAATTGATTTTTAGCTGTCGGTGCATTTTTATTTCCAAGTACATTAATAGCAATATGTCTTGATTCTTTTTTTGTTTTGTATTTTTTAAATTCATAAGATTTTAATTTAAGTCCGTGCAGAAAATGACCTAAAAAATTATCAATTTTAACTGCTATACTGTCTGAAATTATAAAATACTCGCTGTTCTTTCCATAGTTTACTCGTCCATAAAGTTCAGCCCCTAAATTTTCTACGTCTGACGTTTTTAAGTTATTTTTAATTGATATTAAAACTACCTTCTTTTTTGAATTTAATTCAAAAACAAGCATATTTTTTTTTAAATCACTCGTTTTCAATAAATCATTAATATATGTATACTCTGTGTTTGTGATAAATTTTTTTATACTGCTAATATTGAACTTTTCATTAACAAATAAAACTAGGTTAGATGATGATTTGCCAGTTGCTTTTTTTGAGTAGTTAATTTTAATAGACATAATTTTTAAATGCTCTCTTTATTGATTTGAATGGTATATATGATCAAATATATCAGATTTCAATGGATAATTCATCATATTAAACCTTAGATTGAATTTTCTTAAAAGTTGATTTAATTATATATACCAGAGTTAAATGCTTAAAAACAAAATTTATAAATACTTCACTTTAGAAATAGCAAAATCATTTTTTACGATTTTATTTGCTTTTACTGCTATTGCCTGGACTGTAAGAGCAGTAAATTTTCTGGATTTAATAGTAGAAAATGGCCATTCTATCAAAACTTACATTTCTTTTTCTTTATTAAATATAACAAATATTCTGTCAAAATTCATTCCATTGTCATTTTTGCTCGCTTTGATGCTGTCTATAATTAAATTTAGACGTCAAAACGAATTAATAATTTTATGGAGCATAGGACTCAATAAAATAAAAGTAATTAACTTATTTTTTATAATTTCTTTATTTGTTTTAATTCTTCAATTTTGTTTCGCTGTAATTATAACTCCAGCAGCATTAAATAAATCAAGAACTTTGATTAAAACATCTGACTTTAACTCAATGAACTCTATTATAAAAATAAATGATTTTAGTGATTCTTTTGACAACGTGACTTTCTATGTAGAAAAAAGGAATTCTTTAAATGAAATGGAAAATATTTTTATTAGAGATGAAGCCAATACGTTTAAAAATATAATAGCTAGTAATGAAGAATCTGAAAATACTACTATCATTGCCAAAAAAGGATACATCGAAAATAAAAAATTAGTTTTAATAGATGGCTTAATTCAAACTCAGAATAATAAAGGGGAAATTAATAATATTAATTTTAAACAAACAGAGTTAGTTTCATCTTTACTCACACCAAGAATAATAACTGTTCCTAAATTACAAGAAACTTCAACTTGGTCCTTAATAAACTGCATTACTAGAGACAATAGTCTATCAAATGAAAAAATAATTAATTGCCCAAGTGTAGGAATAAAAAAAGGTGCAACTGAGACAGTTTCTAGAAGAATAGGAATGCCAATGTACATTCCGTTAACAACTCTAATTTGTTGTTTTTTAATTGTTTCAAGAAAAGAAACAACAATAAATTTTTTTGGTAAATATATATTTTTTTTCATTGGATTTTTAATATTAGTTTTAGCAGAAATACTTGTTCGATATTCGGGTTTTTCAGATTTAAACACACTCATATATTTTTTATTTCCAATAATATTTACCCCTTTAATTTATTTACTTTTAATAAATAGACTAAAATTTGAAAAAGCTAGCTAATGAATAAAATTTTAAATGAGTACTTAATAACTGGTTTTGTAAAAATAATTATAAATGTTTTTTTAATATTTATTTGTCTTGGAATAATTATGAATCTTTTCGAAGAAATAGAATTTTTTAAAGACTTAGATACAGGTATAGGTTTACCTTTTGTTTTGACGCTTATGTTCATTCCTAACTTAATTATTAAATTATTACCTTTTATAGTTTTTATTGCAGCCATGTGGTATATTATTTCTATCAAATCAAATACAGATTTTATCGCTTTAAAAGTTTTTGGTTATTCAAACTTAAAAATAATACTTATTTTATCTTTAACAGCTTTTTTCTTTGGAGTTTTAATATTGTTTGCGGTAAATCCTGTTACTTCAGCAATGATCAAATATTATGAGAAAACTAAAGCACAGTATTCGAAGGATATAGATCACTTAGTTTCTATAAATAAAAACGGGGTTTGGATTAAAGAGATTACTGAAAATAATTTCTTAATAACAACAGCTAAAAAACTAGAGGGTAAATATTTATATGATGTAACTATTTACAAACTTGATGAAGAAAATAATTTTATTGAGAGAATAGAGTCTGAAAAAGTAGATATATCAAAAAATGAGTGGTCTCTAGAAAAAGCAGCTATTTATAGCTTTATAGAGGGTAAAAAGGATTATAAGTTAGATATAATATCAATAAAATCTAACTATAATTTAGATAAATTAAACTCCCTCTATAAAAATCTCGATACTATTTCCTTCTTTGCTTTATTAACCGAATATAAATCATTAAGTGAAAAAGGTTATTCAGAAAAGATTTTAAATGAAAAATTGAATTCATTTATTTCATTACCAATATTTTTATTTTTAATGGTTGTTCTTGCCGCTATCTTCGCAGTAGGTAATGTAAGTAGGTCTCAAAATTTATATTATATATTAATATCAATAATTACTTGTGTAGTTGTTTATTATTTTAAGGACTTGTCAATAGCTCTAGGTCAAACAAACAGAATTTCGTTAACATTATCAATTTGGATGCCAATTATAGCAATATCCCTATTTTGCTCTATAGGCATTATTCAAGTAAATGAAAAATAAATTTAATTATATAATTTGTATTCTATTTATATTTATTTTTAATCAAATAGATTTATTGGCAAATGAATTGAGCGTTAGTGCGTCAAATATTACTGTCGATAAAAAAACTAAAACCACATTATTAAAAGGCAATGTTGAAGCTAAAGATATTTTGAATAATACTGTTTTTGCCGAAAAAGCAAAATATAGTAAAGAACTTAATACTTTAGAAACTTTTGGAGATACAAAAATAATAACCTCTGAAGGGTATATTTTAGAAGGTAAAAACATTTTTTTTGATAATAATAAAAAAGTTATTTCATCAAATAGCAAATCTTTAATTTTAGATAAAGATAAAAATAAAATTTATCTTGAGATGTTCAACTACTTTATACCTAAAAAAATGTTTTTTTCAAAAGGATCGGTAAAAATCCAAGATGTAAATAATAATGAGTATAATTTTTCAGAAATATATATTGATGAGGCTAAAAATAAAATTGTAGGTTCTGATGTAAAAGCTTTTTTAAAAGATGATTCTTTTAAAGCAAATGAAAAAAACAATCCTCGTTTTTTTGCCAACAGTATGACTCTTGAAAAAGGTGATAGTATTTTTCAAAAAGGAGTTTTTACTTATTGTCAAAATAGAAAAGGAGATAAATGTCCGCCATGGGTATTAAGATCAAATAAAATTAGGCATAATGCTTCTAAGAAAGTGATTTACTATGATAATGCTGTTTTAAAAGTTTACGACTTTCCTATATTTTATTTTCCCAGATTTTCTCATCCTGATCCTTCTGTGAAAAGAAAGTCAGGTCTTTTGGTTCCTTTCATATCAAGCAACTCAACAGTAGGTGCAGGATTTGCTGCTCCATATTTTTGGGCAATATCTGAAGATAAAGATTTAACTATTACACCAAAACTTTATTTAAGAGAAAATCCTTTGTTGCTAGCAGAATACAGACAAGATTTTAAAAATTCTTTTCTTATATTTGATGTTGGATTTACACCAGGATACAAAGAAGCGTCAGCAACAAAACAGAAAGGGTCCAAATCACATATTTTTTCAAAATTTAATATTGATTTTTTAAATAATGAAAATGAAAGTAGTAATCTAAATATTAATATTCAAAAAGTCTCGAATGATACTTATCTCAAAGTACATAATGTAAACACATCTTTGGCTAGTGATGGATTAGATATTTTAGAAAATACAATTAATTTTAATTATCAAAATGAAGATCTATTTTTAGGAGCAAACGTAAGTGCTTTTAATGACTTGTCTGTAGTCGATAACTCCAAATATGAATTTTTATTTCCTAGTATAAATTTGGACAAAAATTTATTGTTAGATGATAGATATGGAAGTTTTAATTTATCTTCAAAACTTGAAGTTCGTAACTATGACGTAGATAAACAAACAGAGTTTTTAGTAAATGATATAAACTGGAAATCAATAAAATGGACAAATAATCTTGGTATAGAAAGCCAATTTGAAGGTTTGGCCAAAACTGTTAATTATAATGCATCAAATACACCAGAATATAAATCAAATGGTTCTCAAGAAGAGTTGGCAGGTGTGATCGGATACAGAGCCAAAGCGGTAATGAATAAAAATGACACTGAAAATAATCATTTATTTACTCCAAGATTGCTGGTTCGTTATGCGCCAGGTCACATGAGAAATTTGAGAAAGAGTGGATCTAAATTGAGTTACAATAATTTGTTTGATTTAGTTAAAATGGATCAAATTGATGTAGTTGAAAATGGTTTAAGCGCAGCTATAGGTTTTGATTATAAAAAAAGGGAATTAAATTCAGATAATTCTATTGGAAAAGAAAAATTAAATTTTAAAATTGGTCAAATGATAAGTGAAAAGGAAAATTTAGATAAACCATCCCTCTCATCAATTGACCAAAGATTTTCAGATATAGTTGGTTCGACTACTTATTCTATAAATGAAAATTTAAATTTAAATTTTGATTTTAATATAGATCAAAATTACAAAGACTTAAATTATAATGAAATTTCTTCTAATTTATCTGTGGGTTCAGCAAAATTTAATATTGGCTATTTAGAAGAAAAAAATCATATCGGTAATCAAAATTATGTAAAATCAAATATAGACTTTGAATTTAATAACAATAGTGAATTATCTTTTGCTACAAAAAGAAATTTAGTGTCTAACTCTGCAGAATTTTACAATCTAAGTTATAGTTATAAAAATGATTGCTTAAAAGCTGGAATTTTATATAGAAGAGAGTTTTATACTGATAGAGACATAGAGGCGAATAATTCTTTGATGTTTAAAATTTCAATTATTCCATTTGGAGAAATTAGCACACCGAAATTTGGTAAATGAAAATAATTTTACTTTTTAAAATCATAATTTTTTTAGTATTTTTGTTCAATAATTCTTTTGCTGCAATCAATAATTCTATAGTTGCAAAGATAGGAGATAAAATAATTACATCTTTAGATATAGAAAACGAAATAAAAACAATTTTAATTATTTCAAAACAAGATTTAAACCAAAATAATGTTGAGCGTACAAAACGATATGCTGTACAATCTCTTATACGAACTTCTTTAAAAAAGGGTGAAATTGAAAAATATAATATAACTCTTTATAATGAAACAGATTTAAATTTATATTTAAGCAATATAGCAAAAAATTTAAATTTAGAAAAAAAGGATCTTAAAAACTTTTTTAAAGCAAATGACTTGAATTATGAAGCTTTTAAAGAAAAATATAAAACTGAATTATTGTGGAACACTTTAATTTTTTCATTGTATAAGAATCAGATTACAGTTAATAGTATCGAATTAGAAAGAGAGTTATCTAAAGTTCTGGAAAATAATAAAAACTCGAGCGTAAACTCCGAAAAGATTAGAGAAAATATTATTAATAAGCAAAAACAAGATAAATTAAATCTTTTTTCAAGATCTCATTATTCAACTTTAGAGAACACAGTTCTGGTTAATTTTAAATGAAAAAAAAATTTTGTATAGTTGTTGGGGAACCTAATAGTGTCAATTCAGAAATAATTGCTAAATCTTGGAAAAAAATTAGTAGCTATAAAAAAAAACATATTTTTTTCGTGGGCAATTATGATCTTATAAATAAACAATTCAGAAGAATTAAGATTAAAATATTAACCAATAAGCTTAATTCAATTAATGATGGGTTTTCTAAAAATAAGTTAAACATATTAAATGTTCCTTTAAAGTTTAAAAATCCTTTTAAAGTTAATGAAAGGGAATCTTCCCGCTACGTTTTGAAGAGTTTAAATATGGCTCACAATTTATCTATTAAAAAAGAAATTAAAGGGTTTATAAACTGTCCCGTCGATAAAAAAAGTTTGTTTAAATCTAAAAATATAGGAGTTACCGAATATTTATCAAAAAAAAATAAGTCTTTAGGAAGAGAGGTTATGCTTATTTATAATAGTAAAATGTCTGTTGCACCTGTTACCACTCATCTAAATATCAAGCAAATATCTAAAAATATAACTAAAAATTTAATACAAAATAAAATAATTTCATTAAATTATTTTTACAAAAAATATTTTAAAAAAAAGCCTGTAATTGCAGTCTTGGGGTTAAATCCTCATAACGGTGAGTCTCGTAGTGACACTGAGGAACAAAAAGTCATTAAACCTTGTATAAAGAAATTAAGAAATAAAAACTTAAAGATCATTGGACCATTTCCGGCTGATACAATTTTCTTAAATAAAAAAAAATATTATTTTGATGTAATTGTTGGAATGTATCACGATCAAGTTTTGGCTCCATTTAAAGCCCTATTTGGTTTAGATGCAATAAATATTACTTTAGGTTTAAGTTATGTAAGAGTTTCACCTGATCATGGAACTGCGAAAGATCTCATAGGTTTAGGTAAAGCTGATCCAACTAGTTTGATAAAATCAATTAATTTTATTTCAAAAATTTAAATATGATAAAACCAAAGAAATCTTTGGGACAAAATTTCTTAATAGATAAAAATATAATAAAAAAAATTGTTTTATTAGCTAATTACAAAAATTATAACAATTTAGAAATTGGACCAGGGACTGGCAATCTTTCAGAAGAAATAATTAGAATAAATAAACCAAAAAAATTAATAGTTATTGAAAAAGATAGTAGACTTTGTGAATTACTTGCGAAAAATTTTGGAAATCGAATTAAAATTTATAATAAAGATATTATCAATTTTGATTTAGAAAAAATAATTAATAAGAATACAATTATATTTGGTAATCTTCCTTATAATATTTCAACGCAAGTTTTAATAAAATTAATTAAATTTAAACACTGGCCTCCTAAATTCAAAAAAGTCGTATTTATGTTTCAAAAAGAAGTAGCTGATCGAATTTTAGCTGAACCTAATACAAAGGATTATGGTAGACTTTCTGTTATTTCTAAATGGAGATTTAATATTACCAAAAGTATAAATATCTCAAAAAATTGTTTTTATCCAAAACCTAAAGTTCAATCTACTGTACTCATTTTTGAACCTAAAGAAAATAAAAAGTCCGAAATTAAAAATATTGAAAATTTAGAAAAAATCACAAATATTTTTTTTACCGGTAAAAGAAAAATGATTAATAAAGCTTTTAAAAAATTATTTGGTAAAGATGGGAACTTTTTAAAAAAAATTAAACTTTCTCCTTCACTAAGGCCAAGTCAAGTAACAGAAGAACAATATTACAAAATTACTGAATTTTTCGAGAAAAGGGATATCAATTAATTTTTTTTGTTTTCTTTTCTTTAATTATTACTTCAATTTGTTTGAAACAATTTTCAAGATTATCATTAATTAAAACGTAGTCGTAATCACTCCAGTGAGTAATGTCTTCGTCATATGCTTTTAGTCTTTTCTCAACAATTTCTTTTTTATCTTGATTTCTTTGTAATAATCTTTTTTCAAGTTCTTTTTTATTAGGTGGTAAAATAAAAATCTTTATTAAATTTAATTCCTTAAATTTTGAAAGTTGTTGTGTCCCTTGCCAATCTATATCAAATAGTAGATCATTATTTTTGCTCAGTATCTCCTCTACTGATTTTTTTGATGTCCCGTAGTAGTTATCAAAGATTTTTGCATGTTCATAAAATTGATTTTCATCAATTAATTCTTTAAAATCTTTTCTGTTTACAAAAATATAATCTACGCCATCAACTTCGTTTAATCTTGGTTTCCTTGTCGTGTGAGAAACGGATATTTTAAAATTTTGATATTTTTGTTGAATTTTTTTTGTAATAGTAGTTTTGCCGGCACCTGAAGGAGATGAAAGTATAACCATGATACTGTCATCTTTTAATTTCATTTAATTTTTTTATAGCTTAAAATTATTGACTTGATTTGCTTTCAATAAATTTAATAGCATCTCCAACAGTTAGAATTTTTTCTGCTTCGCTGTCAGATATTTGTGATCCAAACTCTTCTTCGAAGGCCATTACTAATTCTACTGTGTCTAAACTATCAGCTCCTAAGTCGTCTATAAAGCTAGCCTCATCTGTAACTTTATCCTCTTCTACGCCAAGGTGATCCGCAACTATTTTTTTTACTTTTGAATTTACTTCAGACATTTAATTCCTATTTTCAAACTTTAATTTAATTTCTTATTAAATAATTCGTAGTAATTGTCAAGCCATATACATTCCACCATTAACATGTATAGTTTCACCTGTTATGTAATCTGACATATCTGAGGCTAAAAAAGCCACACAATTAGATACATCTTCTGTTTTTCCAAGTTCCCCTGAAGGAATTTTTGAAATAAGTATTTTTTTATAGTCTTCATTAATCTTTTCTGTCATTTCTGTTTTTATAAATCCTGGAGACACACAATTTATATTAATCCTTTTTTTAGCATATTCGATAGCTAAGCTTTTAGATAAGCCTATTATAGCTGATTTTGAAGCTGCATAATTTGTTTGGCCAGGATTACCTGTATGAGCAACTATAGAGGTAATATTAATTATTTTTCCCCTTTTACTTTTTAACATTTTTTTAATTGCAAATTTACACATTAAAAAAGTAGAGGTTAAATTAACATCCATTACTTTTTTCCAATCGTCATATGTAAGTCTTAAAGAAATATTGTCTCTAGTAATGCCAGCATTATTAATTAAAATATCTAATCCACCTAAATCATTTGCACAACTCTCGACAAACTCCTCTATTTTATCATGATTGTCTAATTTGAATTGTTTAGTAATTAGGTTTGAATTTTCTTTTTTAAGTTTGTCGAGCTTCTCTTGATTGGTGCCGGTTGCAATAATAGAAGAGCCAAGAGTGTTAAATTTTTTTACTAGTTCATTTCCGATACCGCCTGTTGCACCAGTAATTAAAACTTTTTTACCTTTTAAATTCATTATGATATTTCTTTTATATCTTTTATAGAGTTTATACTACAACTTTTACTTTCTTTGTTAATTCTTTTTACTAGACCCGATAAAACTTTTCCAGGTCCAATTTCAATAAATTCATTTATTTTATTATTAGTCATATATAAAATTGATTCTCTCCATCTAACTTTTGAATAAATTTGATCAACTAATAAATTTTTGAACTTTTCAGGCTTATCTTCGGGCAAAGCAGTAACGTTAGTTATTATTTTGAATTTTGGACTTGAAAATTGAACAGAATTTATTTTTTCTTTCATTTTATCTGACGCACTTTTCATTAATGAACAATGAAATGGAGCACTTACAGGTAAAGGAATAGATTTAATTTTATTTTCTTTTAATATATTTTTAAGTTCATTAATTTGTTGTGTGTTGCCACTAATTATAGTTTGCCCGTTGGCATTATCGTTAGCTATTTCACACACTCCATTTTTTTTAACTTTTTCAAGATATGGGTTAATTATAATTGGTTCTGAACCGAGAACTGCTAACATAGCTCCTTCTCCTACTGGAACTGCTTCTTGCATAGCCTTCCCTCTTTCGTGCAATAAATATAATGCATCATCAAAACTTATTGCTTCAGCGCACAATAATGCACTATATTCTCCTAAGGAATGACCTGCAAAATATTTAAAATTATCAAGGTTAAAATTAAATTCTTTACGAAGAACATTAAAAATTGCGTAACTTACTGTAAGAATTGCCGGTTGAGTATTCTTTGTAAGTTTTAAATCAGCTTCAGGTCCGTTTAAAATAATTTCTGAAATTTTAAAATTTAATTTATCGTCTGCTTCTTGAAAAATTTTTTTAACAATATCAAAATTATTGAAAAATTCTGAACCCATTCCTACAATTTGTGAACCCTGCCCTGGAAACAATAAAGCTTTCATCTTAATTAATCATTATTATTACTATTGAAATGATAGTCTTATAATAGTATAAAACCGTTCTTTAATATAATAAAAAAACAAATATTGATAATATAATGAATTTTTATGAACATACATTAGTAGCTAAACAAGACTTATCAAGCTCCGATGTTGAAAAAATAGAAAAAAAGTATGATGAAATTATAAAAAACGCCTCTGGAAAAGTTTTAAAAATTGAGAAATGGGGTTTGTTAAATTTTGCTAAAAAAATAAAAAACTACAACAAAGGATTTTATATTCATTATAAATTTCAAGGAAACTCGGAAACTTTAAATGAAATAAAGAAAAATATAAATATTGATAGCTCAGTGTTAAGACACTTAACTATCAAATATAAAAAATTAGATTTAGATAAAGAATATTTTAAAAAAGAAGAGTAAATAATGAAAAAAAGAAATAAAAAATTTACTAAAAGAACGCAAAATCCACTTAATAAATTAAGTCTTTTTCAAAAGAATGATTCAAAATTTTCAAGAAAATGTCCGCTGTCAGTAAAAGATGCTCCTGCTATAGACTATAAAAATATAAAACTATTAAAAAGATATATTTCCGACACAGATAAAATATTACCATCTAGGATTACATCTGTGTCTCTTGGTAAACAAAAAAAACTTACAAATGAAATTAAAAAAGCTAAAATTTTAGGCTTGATCTAATCATGGAATTAATTTTATTGGAAAATATAGTTAAATTAGGAAAAATTGGAGATCAAGTAAAAGTAAAAAATGGATACGGAAGAAATTTTTTACTTAAAACTGGTAAAGCTTTAAGAGCAAGCAAAGAAAATATTGATTTAGTTAATAAGAAAAAAACAGAATTGAATAAAAAGAATAATCAAATAAAATTGGAATTAAAGGAAGTTGCAAATAAAATAGATAAAAAAACTTTAAATTTTATCAAGGAAGCCAAAGATAATGGAGATCTTTTTGGATCTATAAAACCTAAAGAAATTTCAAATTCTTTTAAAAACGACTTAAGAGTTGAGATAAATCCATCTCAAATAGATATTAATAAAGAAATAAATAAAATTGGAAAATATAAAATTAAAATTACTCTCCATTCTGAAGTCTCAGCTAACGTAACTATTAGCGTTGAGAAAAAAGACTAAATAACTTAAATATTATTTTTTTCCACAGGTTGTAATAAACGTGTGTAACTTTTAGTTTTATATAGATTGTACATAAATTATTCTTTCTTTATGGAAAATATTAACTTTTCAATTAATAAATCTAAAGAACTTAAAATGCCATCCAACATAGAAGCAGAACAAGCTCTAATTGGATCAGTGTTAGTCAATAATGAAATTTTAGATGAAATATCAAATATTGTAAATTCAAGCAAATTTTTTGATCCAATTCACAAAAAAATTTATGAAGTTATTGAAAGTTTAAATAACAAAGGAATGATAGCTAATCCAATAACTTTAAAAAACTATTTTGAAAAAGATAGTGGATTGAACGAAGTTGGCGGAGTCGATTACCTAGTCAAATTAACAAGATTTTCTTCTTCTACTAGACAGGCAATAGATTATGCAAAACTTGTCCACGAAATGTACGTCAAAAGAGAATTGATAATTATCTCTGACAATATTTCTGAACAATCCCACGATGATGAGCTAGACAAAACTGGTGAAAATATTATTGAAGATGCAGAGCAGTCGCTTTATCAATTAGCAGAGAGAGGGAATTTTTCTCAATCTTACATGAAATTTAATCAAGCTTTAGACCAAACAATTGAAATGGCTACGCAAGCAATGAAAAGTGATCAAGGAATTGTAGGTGTTCCCACAGGATTAACAGATTTAGATGAAAAGCTAGGTGGTTTACACAAGTCTGATTTAGTTATAATTGCTGGCAGACCTTCTATGGGTAAAACTGCTTTAGCAACAAATATTGCTTACTATGCTTCAAAAAAAATTCATGACAATAATGAAAAGTCAGCTGTTGCATTCTTCTCTTTGGAAATGTCTTCAGAACAACTATCGACTAGAATTTTATCTGAACAAGCCAGAATTCAATCAAATGATATTCGTAGAGGGAAAGCTACGGAAGAAGAACTTAATAGATACATTGAAACTTCTAGAAATATTTATGAATTACCGCTTTATATAGATGAAACACCAGCGATAACAATCTCAGCTCTTAGCAATAGAGCTAGAAGGTTAAAAAGACTTTTTGGGCTTAGTATGATTGTAGTAGATTATATTCAATTAATGCGAACTAATTCAAAAAGAAACGATGGAAGAGTTCAAGAAATTTCAGAAATTACCCAAGGATTAAAAGCTTTAGCAAAAGAGCTTAGTGTCCCTGTTTTAGCTTTATCTCAACTTTCGAGGGCTGTAGAACAAAGGGATGATAAAATTCCTCAATTATCAGATCTAAGAGAGTCTGGATCAATAGAACAGGATGCAGATGTTGTGTTGTTCGTTTATAGAGAACAATATTATCTAGAAAAAAAACAGCCAAAACTTGGTTCAATAGAACATGCTGAATGGCAATCTAAAATGAATGATATAAATGGACTCGCCGATATTATTATAGGGAAACAAAGGCATGGTCCAACCGGAAATATACAAGTAGAATTTGAGGGCATGTATACTAAGTTCAAAGATTTAGCCAAAAAATAATCAAAAGTTAACACTTTTTATATTTAAAATATAAGATATATCTTTATAAAGCCAATGTTTGGAAATATTTACAAAAAATTAATTATTGAATATTCAAAAATTTCTTTAGCTATACTATTCGTTATTGTAGCATTTTTTTTATATTTTTCTAAAAATTTCAACTTAGATGCCTCTTCTGATGCTCTATTATTAGAGGGAGATAAAGACTTAAAATACTTACGAGAGGTAAATGATCGATATGGTTCAAAAGACTTTTTAGTTTTAACTTATAGTCCAGTTTCTAGCTTTGCAGATGAAGAAACAATAGTAAATTTACAGTTCCTTAAAACAAAAATTCAGAACTTATCTTGGGTAGAAAGTGTAATAAGTGTTATCGATGTACCTTTGTTAAAAAGCACTGATGAACCATTAATGGATAGGTTAAAAAATTATAAAACCTTATCTCACCCAGATATAGATAAAAAGAGAGGATTTGAAGAAATAATTAATAGTCCAATTTATAAAGATTATGTAATTAGTGAAGATGGAAAAACTTCTGGAATAGTAGTTTATCTTAAAAAAGATAAAAGAATGGAAGAATATTTGAAATTAAAAAATGATTTCTATAACCAATCATTAGACGGGGAGTTAAGCAATGCTGAAAGAGATAAATATAATTTATTTTTAGAAGAGTATGAAGATTATAAAAATCTTTATAACAAAAGAAATCACCAAAATATAAAAGAAATTAGACAAGTGATAAGTAAGTATAGTGAAAATGCAAAAGTACATTTAGGAGGAATTCCAATGATAGCAGATGATATGATGTCATATATCAAAAACGATATAATTGTTTTTGGTATTGGAGTTTTTTTATTTATTGTTGCTACTCTTTGGTTTATTTTTAGAAATTTAAAATGGGTAGTCATGCCTCTTTTAGGTTGCTCAGTATCAGTGGCTATAATGGTTGGTCTACTGGGTTTAATCGGATGGAAAGTAACAGTTATATCTTCAAACTTTATTGCCTTAATGCTTATTTTAAATATGGCAATGAATATCCATGTCACTGTTAGGTTTTTGCAATTAAAAAAAGAATTTCCAAACAAAGATCACAAAGAAGCAATAGCTGAAACTAGTAAGAAAATGTTTATGCCAATACTTTACACAGTTCTGACTACAATATGCGCTTTTTTATCTTTAATCTTCAGTGGAATTAAACCTATAATAGACTTTGGTTGGATGATGACGTTAGGTCTTTCTGTTTCAATCCTAGTTACTTTTTGTTTGTTACCAGCCTTGCTCAGTATATTTGGAGGAAATGAAAGCGTTGAGGTAAGGGACACCCAAAATTCAAAAATTACTTCTTCTCTAGCTAGTTTTGCAAAGGGTAATACAAAATCTATTTTTGGTTTATCGATAATAATTTTAATTCTGAGTGTTTATGGAATATTAAAATTAGAAGTTGAAAATAGTTTTATAAATTATTTTGATCAAGAAACAGAAATCTATAAAGGAATGAAAAAAATTGATGACGAATTAGGTGGCACCACTCCTTTAGATGTTATTATTAAATTTCCTTCAACTGCCCAAAAAGTCAATAAAAATGAGGAAGAAGATGAATTTTCAGAATGGGACGAAGATAATAATGAAGAAAAATCAACTTATTGGTTTACTAGAAATAAAATTGATAAAATAATTAAGGTGCACGACTACTTAGACTCTATTCCTGAAGTTGGGAAAGTTATTTCTTTTGGATCAATAATTCGTGTGGCAGATGATCTTAATAAAAAGAAGTTACAAAGTTTAGAGATAGCAGTTTTGTACAGTAAAATACCAGAAGAAATTAAAAAAGATATTGTTTCACCTTATATCTCAGTTGAAAATGATGAAGCAAGAATAAATTTAAGGATAAAAGACTCAACAGAAAATCTCAGAAGAAATGATTTAATTAATAAAATAAATGAAGAATTAAATACAAAAGTAGGCTTAGAAAAAAGTGAGTATAAGTTAGCTGGAGTTTTAATTCTATTTAATAATTTACTTCAAAGTTTATTTAAGTCACAGATTTTAACTTTAGGGATAGTTATGTTGGGTATTTCTTTTATGTTTTTAATTCTATTTAGAAATTTTATTTTATCAATTATAGGGGTTGTGCCAAATTTTATAGCTGCTTTTTTTATTTTAGGCATTATAGGAATGCTTGGAATTCCTTTAGATATGATGACAATAACTATTGCGGCAATTACAATTGGTATAGCTGTAGATAATAGTATTCACTATATTTATAGATTCAAAGAAGAATTTGAAAAATTAAAAGATTATAAACTTACTTTAGATAAATGTCACAATACAGTTGGTATTGCAATTTTAAATACCTCGATCACTATTGTTTTTGGTTTTTCAATTTTAATATTATCAAATTTTATTCCCACTATATATTTTGGAGTTTTTACTGGCATTGCAATGCTACTAGCTTTGATCTCGGTTTTAACACTTTTGCCTAAATTAATATTAGTTCTAAAACCTTTTGGCTCTGAAAAATAATGCTTGAAGTAGTAAAAAATTTTTTTGATAATTTTTTTACTAGTATTAATATATTTGACTTAATCGTCTTTATTTTAATGTTTTATTTTGTAGTTCAATGTTTCTTAAAAGGTTTTTCATTAAGTTTTTTTTCATTTTTGAAATGGATCGTTGCATTAGTATTTACAATAATTTTAGTGCCCAAGCTGCAACCATGGGTAAGTGAATATATAGAGTCTGAATTTATTAACAACGTTGGTTTAGGAGTCTTTATTTTTGTTTGTGTATTATTTGTAACGATTGTTTTAGGTAGAGCATTAAATAGAGCTGTTACTTGGACAGGTTTAGGGTCAATAGACAAAACTTTTGGCCTTTTATTTGGATTTTTTAAAGGCTATGTGATGATAGTTTGTTTATTCACAATTTTTAATTGGTTTTATCCTTATAAAAATTGGGGTATATCTGTTGAGCAAGCAGTTACATACGATGTTATTAAAAAAGGAAGCGAATTATTAATAGAAGAATTCCCTAATAGCCAAGATTATATTGATACTAAGGAAAAAATTGAAAAGATTTAAAGCAGATAAACTAAGAGAAGAATGTGGAATTTTTGGTATATCCAACCACGATGATTCTTCTGCATTGGTGGCTCTTGGATTACACGCTCTTCAACATAGAGGTCAAGAAGGCTGTGGAATAGTGTCTTACGATGGCAAAAATTATCACTCTGAAAAAAGACAGGGTTTAGTAGGTGACCATTTTACAAAAGGAGATGTTATTAAAAAACTCCCCGGTAACTTTGCAATTGGTCATAATAGATACTCTACAACAGGAGAGACTTCTCTTAGAAATATACAGCCTTTCTTTGCTGATTTACATGGAGGGGGAATTAGCATAGCTCATAATGGAAATTTGACGAATGCTCTTTCTTTAAGAGATTCTTTAGTAAAAGGGGGCGCAATTTTTAGAACAACAAGTGACACTGAAACAATCGTGCAATTAATTGCTAAATCAAAAAGAGGAAAAATAGTAGATAAAATCATCGATGCATTGTTTCAAATTCAAGGAGGTTATGCGCTTGTTATAATGACAAATAAAAAATTAATAGGCGTTAGAGATCCTTTTGGCATTAGACCTTTAGTTATAGGTCAACTAAAAGACTCATATATATTTGCCTCTGAAACTTGCGCATTAGATATTGTCGGCGCAAAATTTATTAGAGAGGTCGAAAATGGAGAAATGGTGGTTATTGAAAATAAAAAATTATCAAGCTTTAAACCTTTTCCGAAACAAAAATCTAGACCATGTATTTTTGAATATATATACTTTGCTAGACCGGATAGCATTATTGGAGGAGAATGTGCTTACGAATATAGAAAAAGATTTGGAGAAGAGCTAGCGAAAGAAACAGATCTGGAGGCTGATATGGTTGTGCCTGTTCCGGATTCAGGTGTTCCAGCAGCAATCGGATATTCACAATTTACAAATAAAAAATTTGAATTAGGTTTAATAAGAAATCATTACGTAGGTAGAACTTTTATTGAACCAAGTCAAAATATAAGAAGTTTAGGAGTTAAACTTAAATTAAGTTCTACTAAATCTTTACTAAAAAATAAAAAAATAATTTTAATTGATGATTCTCTTGTGAGAGGAACTACATGCCACAAGATTGTAAAAATGCTTTATGATGCAGGATCTAAAGAAGTACATGTAAGAATTGCATGCCCTGAAATAAGATACCCAGATTTTTATGGGGTTGATATGCCAACTAAAACAGAACTTCTTGCAAGTAAGAAAAATTTAGAAGAAATGTGCAAATATATTAATGCAAAGACACTAAAGTTTTTATCACTAAATGGTCTCTATAAAGCGCTGTGTAAAGAAAAAAGAAATGAGAGCTACCCACAATTTAGTGATCATTATTTTACAGGTAATTACCCTATAGAACCTTCTGACAGATTAGCGGAAGGTAAAATTGCTCAACTATCTCTACTTAGTGGTAAATCCACTAATTAACTATCTGTAAATAACTAATTTATTACTATTATTCATCAGAAACATTTTTCCTTCAGCGAAGGTAAATCTACTAGCAATTTTGCTTCTAGAAATTTTTTTGGATGAAATTAATTTTCCATTTTTATAATTAAACGAAAGTAAAAAACCGTTAGTTGTTAAGATTAATAGTTCATTACCTGAAATTATAAGATCTTTTGCTGATCCTAATTTATCATTTCTTTTTTTTTTCTTTTATATTATCAACCTGCCCATAAATTTTTTTTGACCAAAGAACTTGGCCAGTCTTTAAATCTAGACAAACTAAAAGTTTATTTTTAGTTATCAAAAAAATGTTATTTTCAGTAATTATAGGTTTAATTTTAACTGACACTTGAGAAACCCATTTTCTAGTAGCCGTTTGAGCATCATAGTTTAACAATACACTACCTGTTGATGCCAACAAATTTCCATCTTTTAAAGAAATAGGTAGCCCTTGAAACAAATCGCTACCTCCACCTAATGCAAAACTATTAAAATTTAACATATAGTTAATTTTTCTATTCTCGTAGTTGATAGAGTAAAGCTCCCCGCTAGTATTAATAAATAAAATATTTTTATTAATTTTATCGATTAAAATATTGTTTTGAAAATCAGACTTTAAAAAAGTATAGCTTGTAGCTAATTGCCAGTTTTTTTCACCATCAATTTTGTTTATAGAGTAAATTATATTATCTTGATTAGATACAATTATTTGATTTTTTATTATTTTGATATTTGATCTAAATGGTATTCCGTAATTCTGAGCCCATAGAATTTTTCGTTCGCTAATACTGATAGCATATAAATATCCCAAATTATCAGCAGCGTAAATTACTCCATTATTAATAATTAAATTAATTTTTTTATTATACTTTTTGTAATTTTTTTTATAAAAATTATATTCAAATATCTTTTTTTTAACTTTTGGTGAATAAACATAAATAGATCCTCTATGATCATAAGATATAAAATTTCCGTTATAAATTATTGCATTACCATCGTTATATTTTTTTGACAATTTAGAACTTTTTAGAATTATCTCTTTTTGATTTGAATAAAAAATATTAGAAATATTATTTGATGAATTTAAGTATTTTTCCTGCCAATCTCTATTTTTAGTTGCTGGTTCAATATTTATTTTAGTTGTTAAGCTAACATTTTTTTCTTCGTCAAATAATTTGGTCTCACTAAAAACTACTTCAAGAACCTTTCCTTGTATGCCTTTTGTAATTCCTGTCTGACACTCCTCGAACTCTTTTCTTGACTTTATAAAAGCACAAGCGAGTTTAAATTTCCTATTTTTAGTTAATTTTCCTATATCTTTACTTTTTGGATCTTTTGGATTGCTTACCTGTTTTTTGGTATCTCCAGACCAAATACCTGACTTATTATCAAACGAACAATTGGTTAAAAAGAATAGTACAAAAAAAAATAAAATAATTTTTTTCATTATCAGCTATCAGGATTGTTCAATAGTTTATAAAACTCTTCGGATTTTAATTTATCACCTTTGTTTAAAAAGTAGTCACCTATTATTTCTATAGATTCTTTTTTCCAAATTGACTCAGAATTTATAATTGAATTTAATTCATCTAATATTTTTTGCTCATCGAAATTATTATCAATAAGAAATAAAGCTTTTTTGATCTTAATTAAGTTTTTATTCTCTTTTTCTATACCTTTAATTTTAATTATTTTATCAAATGATTTTAAAATTTTTTCATTATCTTCTTCCATGTTATTTTCTATAATCAAATATAAAGATAACGGTGAATAAAATTCACTTTTCTTTTCTATAATTTCATAAAATATTTCTTTGGCATCACCAAGTTTTTCTTTTTCAATAAGTAGTCTTGCAATATTAAACTCATTAGAAATTTTGATTTCCTTTTTTTCCTTTACTTCTTTTAAGTATAAAAAAAGTAAAAATGCTATGAGTAAGATCAAAGCAAAAACTATTATTGGTTTTAAATTCTTTTTTATTTTACTGAGAATGATATTAGATTTTGAATTATTTTCTGAAATATTTACATCCATAAAATTAATAACTATTATTTTTGCTCGGAAATCTTTTACTTATAACTTCTTTTTTATATTTTTGAACGCTCTTTTTAATTATTTTAGATATATTTGCATATTTTTTTACAAATCTAGGATAAAATCCACTCAATCCAATTAGATCTTCAGTTACTAATACTTGTCCATCACAATAATTTGAAGAACCTATCCCTATAGTAGGTATTTTTAATGCTTGAGTAATTTGTTTTGCTGTTTCTTTCTTTATGCATTCTAAAACAATGCTAAAAGCTCCAGCATTTTCTATTTTTTTTGCATCGAGTATTAATTTTTTTTTATTTTGCAAATTTGTTCCTTGTACACTAAATTTTTTCTTAAATTGTGGTGTAAAACCTATGTGGCCCATAACGGCAATTTTTGATTTAACTAAAGCTTTAATTATATTTGAATTTTTAAAATTACTTTCTATTTTAACTGCTTCACATCCAGATTTTTTGATTAAATATTTTGCATTTCTAACAGCCGAGCTTGGATTTTTATAACTGTTCTTGGGCATATCTACTACTAACAATGAATTCTTAACTCCTGCTCTCGCACTCTTCGCATGGTTAAGCATGATGTCCATTGAGATTTGATGTGTGTTCTTCATTCCATACAAAACATTAGCTAGAGAGTCGCCTACTAATACTAAATCACAATGATCATCAATTAATTTTGCTATATTTTTGGAGTAAGCTGTTAAGCAAACTATTTTAGATTTATTTTTTTTATTTAATATACTTAATATTTTTTTCATTATTCTAATTCAATTGTACTTGGCGGCTTAGAAGTTATATCATAAACTACTCTATTAACACCTGGGACTCCATTAACAATTTTATTGGATATTTCATCCAAAAATTCTTTAGGAAAAGTAAAATAATCAGCTGTCATACCGTCTTCAGACTTAACTGCCCTTAAAAGACATACATATTCATAAGTCCGTGAGTCACCCATAACACCTACAGTTTTTACAGGTAAAAGAGCAGCGTAAGCTTGCCATATTTTATGATATAAATTTTTTTTAATTAGTTCGTTAATGAATATAAAATCTGCCTCTTGTAATATTTTAATTTTTTCAGGAGTAACTGGACCTATTATTCTTATAGCTAAACCAGGCCCAGGAAAAGGGTGTTTGTAATTTATGTTATCCCTCAATCCTATAGATTTACCTAAGATTCTAACTTCATCTTTAAATAAGTCTTTAAGTGGTTCTATTAATTTTAGATTCATTTTTTTTGGTAAACCTCCAACATTGTGATGTGATTTTATTACTGCAGAATTACTTCCACTTACAGATCTGCTTTCAATGATATCTGGGTATAATGTCCCTTGCGCTAGATACTTAATCTTTTTGTTTTTTTTAGCTTCTTTTTCAAATATTTTTACAAAAAGTGAACCTATTATTTTTCGTTTTTTTTCAGGATCATAAACATTTTTTAATTTTTTATAATAGATTTTCGATGCATTTATCAATTTTACATTTAAATTATATTTTTCTTTAAGTATTTTGTAGGTATATTTAAATTCATTTTTTCTCATTAAACCAGTATCAACCATAATACATTTTAATCTTCTTTTAATAGCCCGGTGAATTAATAGAGCAACCACACTACTATCTACACCTCCTGACAAAGCACATATTACATGATCATTTTTAATTTTTTGCTTTATCAGATTTATTATTTCTTTTTTTTGACTTTCCACTTTCCAATTTTTTTTTATTTTACATATTGAGAATATAAAGTTTTTTATCAAAATTTTTCCATTTACTGTGTGTGTTACTTCTGGATGAAATTGTATTCCGTATATCTTCTTTTCAGTGTTTTCAATAATTGTAAAAAGTGAATTGTTAGTTGACGCGACAGTTACAAATTTTTTTGGTAACTTATAAACCGCATCTTGATGGCTCATCCACACAACAGCTTTCTTCCCTTTATAAAAGTTTTTGGTCAATTTAGAGCTTTTAATTTGAGTTAAAGTAGCCCTCCCAAATTCTCTTCTTTTTTTTAAAGATTTTACTTTGCCACCTAAATTTTTACTTATTAATTGTAAGCCATAACATATTCCTAAAATTGGAATTTTTTTTGTAAATACATAGGAAGGGATATTCGGATAAGATTTTTTAGTTACTGTTGATGGTCCACCAGAAAGTATTATTCCTTTAATATTCTTAAAATCTTTTAAATTGCAAAATTGATTAATTGATAAAATTTCTGAAAATACTCTATATTCTCTAATTCTTCGAGCTATTAGCTTGGTAACTTGTGATCCAAAATCAACAATAATGATCTTTTCTCTTCTATTGTTATTAATCATTAATTACTTTTGAGACTCTGACAGTTCTTTTTTTATAGTATATACTGAGGAACAAAGTTTGACACAAATTTGCTCAAGGGTTTCTATCAATTTCGTTGTTTCGCTATAATTTGAATTTTTCATTCTTAACTTTGCTAGATCAACAACTGCTTCTTCATTTTTAGGATTAAGTAAAATAACTGTATTTAAATTTTTTTCTTCTAAACTATTGTTTTTTTTATAATGAAAAATTTTAGCTAAATAAAGATAAGAATTTTCATTTTTTGGATTAAAAACTAAATCTTTTTCAAATTTAAATTTTGCTTCATCATACTTGTTATTTTCAAATAAATTTTTTCCCTCATTAAAATAATTTTTATTATCTGCACTTAAATTCAATGTTAAAAAGAAAAAAAATAAGATCTTTAAAAATATGTAAATTAATTTATATTTCATAATTTATAATTAACTCCGCTATTAATCATCTCGACACTATGCACCATGCTTTCATAAAATCCTGCTTTAGTAATTTTCACAAGTTTAGCGTTTCTTTTTATTTGATAAATATTTTTAGCTCCAATATATCCCATTGAAGACCTAAGACCACCTTGTAATTGGTATATAATTTTTGACAAAGACCCTTTATATTTAACTCTACCTTCAACACCTTCTGGAACATACTTTGATTTATCTTGATGTTTTTTTTGAAAGTATCTATTTGAGGAACCTGCTGACATTGCTCCGATTGAGCCCATTCCTCTATAAAGTTTATATATTTTATTTCCCCTTTTAAATTTTTTTCCTGGACTTTCTTCAGTTCCAGCGAAAATTGAGCCCATCATGATTGCATCCGCTCCTGCAGCCAAAGCTTTTACTGCATCCCCAGAAAATTTAATACCTCCGTCAGAAATAATTTTAATTTTTTTATTTTTCAAACTTTCTTTAACCTCCATTATTGCAGTTATTTGTGGAACTCCAATACCAGCAATCATTCTTGTTGTGCAAATTGAACCGGGTCCAATTCCAACTTTAACTATTTCGGCTCCTTCATCGTAAAGTTTTTTTGCAGCTTCTCCCGTAGCAATATTTCCAACACAAATTGAAACTTTGCTAGCATATCTTTTTATTTTTCTTAATGTGTCTAATACTTTGCGACTATGGCCGTGAGCAGTATCTATTACGAGCAAATCAACTCCTCGATCTATCAAATTCTTTGCTCTTATTAAATCATTGCCGCTAGTTCCAATAGCAGCTCCAGTCAATAAGTTTGATTTTTTAACTTTTGAAACTTCTAAACTTTGTTTTTTTATTGACATATTTCGATGAATTACACCCAGTCCTCCCGCTTTAGCTATAGCAATTGACATTTTTGATTCAGTAACAGTATCCATTGCAGAAGATATAAATGGTACTTTAAGTTTAATATTGTTTGATAAGTTTGTGCTAATGTCTGCTTCTGAGGGTAAAATCTCAGAGTACCTTGGTACTAATAATACATCGTCAAAGGTGAGTGCTTCTTTAATTGGTTCCATATAAACTTATAAACGATTTTATAAATTTATAAAGTCCTTAATGATGAACAATGTATATAAGTTTCTTTTGACTCTCCTCTGCTTGATTCAGGTTTAAAAAACTGCACTTTTTTAAATTTTTCCTTAGCAAAATTTTTTACAGATAGAAAATCCTCCCCCATAAAAAGCTTTACAACTACTGATCCGTTATTTTTCAATACATCTGTTGAAAAATTGACTACTTCAAGACCTAATTGATTCGTTCTTATACAGTCTAAATTTTTATTACCTGTAGTATTTGCAGCCATATCTGAGATTATTACGTCTAGTTTATTATCAAAAAATCTGAGAATTTTATTTTTAGTATTGGTATCTAAAAAATCGCATTTTAAAAAACACACATTTTCTATTTTTTCCATAGGTTTGATGTCTATAGATAGTACTTTGCCTTTGTGAATTAGTTTTCTTGCTACTTGTGACCATCCTCCAGGGCTACTTCCAATATCTAATAAATCACTATTTTTATTAATAAACTTAAATTTTTTATTTAATTCAATAAGCTTAAATGCCGATCTTGACCTATAACCTAATGATTTTGATTTTTTAAAATATGGATCTCTATGTTGTTTTATAACCCATGACTTACTTTTTTTACTTCTTTTGGTTTTTTTCATTAAAGAATGTCTTCATGCTCTTCATTTAAATCTTTGCTGTTAGACGTTCTACTTTTATTAAAATAAATTATAAAAGCTAAAGGCATAGTAATAAAATATAAAATACCAAAGACTACTAAAGTTTCAAAAGTAAAAAACATCAGAGATATGAAAGAAACACCTATTGCAAGTAAAATAAAAATGGTGAACTTACGTTGTATTGAAATTTTTTTAAAAGAAAAAGTTGGAAATTTGCTAATTAATAAAAGAGAAACTAAAATAGTCAAATAAGGAGCTACACTTCTAAGATCAAAAAATTGTTTAAGATCTGAAAGTTCATATATTAAAGGCAACAAAATTAAAATTGCTCCAACTGGTGAAGGTATTCCTTGAAAATAATTTTCTTTCCAAGACTCATTTATTTCAATTTTAGTTATATTAAATCTTGCTAATCTAATTACACAACAAACTGAATATACTAAAGTTATTGCCCAACCAATCTTTCCATAATTGTTTAATTCCCAAAAATAAAGTATAAAGGCTGGTGCAATACCAAAACTCACAAAGTCAGTTAATGAGTCTAGTTCTTTTCCAAATTCAGAAGTTCCTTTTATAAATCTAGCTATCCTTCCATCTAAAGCATCGAAAATAGCAGCCAACAAAATAAAAATAACTGCTAAATTAAAATTTGAATCAATAGAAAATTTAATTGAACTTATTCCTAAACATACACCACCTAAGGTTAGTATATTTGGTAAGATATATTTAGTTTTTTTTGTTGAGACTATTTTAAAATTTTTTTTGTCTAAATTCATTCTGTTGCAATTAAGCTTTCACCTGCTGTTACATTTTGACCAACTTTAGCTAATAATTTTCTATTATTAAAATAGATATCCACCCTACTACCAAATCTTATCATGCCAATTCTTTCACCTTGATTTAAATTTTGACTAGATTTAACCTCGCAAACAATTCTTCTTGCGATCAGTCCAGCTATTTGAACTATTATTATTTCATCTCCCTTTTTTGTTTTTATTCTATAATAATTTCTTTCATTTTCTTCGCTTGCTTTATCTAATGAAGCATTTAAAAATTTTCCTGGTTTATAGAATATTTCTTCTACCGTACCTGAAACTGGGCATCTATTAACATGACAATTAAAAACATTCATAAAAATACTCATTTTTTTATAAGTTTTATTTTCGAGATTTAATTCTATAGGTCCTGATACATCTGAAATGTTTGTTATCAAGCCGTCGGCAGGACTGACTAAAAATTTATCGTCATTAATTGAAAATCTCTCTGGATCTCTAAAAAAATAGTAAACCCATATTGTTATTAATATAAAAATACTGCCTAAAAATTTTGATATCATCAGCAATATAAATGTAATTATTATTGATATTGCTAGAAACTTATAGCCCTCTTTATGAATTCTAGGTAAAATACTGTTCTGCATATTATTAAGTTTGCTAATTTTTCATTAATATGTATAAAAATCTCACTTAATCAATTTATTTTTTTTTATGACAAAAATTAAGGTAAAAAACCCAGTAGTTGAGCTAGATGGAGACGAAATGACTAGGATAATATGGTCATTTATAAAAGATAAGCTAATCAAACCTTACCTAGAAATTGATTTAAAATATTACGATCTAGGAATGAAAAATCGGGATAAAACCAATGATCAAGTAACAATTGACTGTGCAAAAGCAATACAAAAATATGGTGCTGGAGTAAAGTGTGCGACCATTACTCCCGATGAAGCGCGTGTAAAAGAATTTAATTTAAAAAAAATGTGGAGATCTCCTAATGGAACAATACGAAACATCGTTGGAGGAACAATTTTTAGAGAACCTATAATTTGCAAAAATGTTCCTCGATTAGTTCCCCATTGGACTGATAGTGTAATTGTTGGCAGACACGCTTTTGGAGATCAATATAAAGCTACAGACTTTAAAGTTCCAGGAAAAGGTAAAATGACAGTTAAATGGGAGTCTGAAAATGGCAAAGATAAAATTGAACATGAAGTATTTAATTTTGATGGACCTGGAATTGCACTTTCAATGTATAATTTAGATAATTCTATAAGAGATTTTGCTAAAGCATGCTTAAATTATGGTTTGGTAAGAAAGTGGCCAGTTTATTTTTCCACTAAAAACACAATTTTGAAAGCTTATGATGGAAGGTTTAAGGATATATTTGAGGAAGTATATCTAAAAGAGTTTAAGGATAAATTTAATAAAGCTGGCATTACTTATGAGCATAGATTAATTGATGATATGGTTGCTTGCGCAATGAAATGGAGCGGAAAATATATTTGGGCTTGTAAAAATTACGATGGGGATGTTCAGTCTGATACAGTCGCCCAGGGCTATGGCTCTCTAGGATTAATGACAAGCGTATTAAGAACGCCAGATGGCAAAACAGCTGAGGCAGAAGCTGCTCATGGAACAGTTACTAGACACTATCGACAACATCAAGCTGGCAAACAAACATCAACAAATCCTATAGCATCTATTTTTGCATGGACAAGAGGATTAGCTCATAGAGGAAGCCTTGACAACAACCAAGAGCTAATCAAATTTTCAGAAACTCTTGAAAAAGTTTGTATAGAAACTGTCGAAAGTGGTTCTATGACCAAGGATTTAGCTATATTAATAAGTAAAGATCAAAAATTCTTAACTACTAATCAATTTTTAGAAGCAATCGACTCTAACCTTAAAAAAAGGCTTAACTAATTTTCTCAGCTATTGCTTTAAAAACATCGTCTATTTTATTTTTATTAGTACCACCCGCTTGGGCAAAATCTTTTCTTCCTCCTCCTCCTTTTCCATCAAGTATCTCTGAGGCAATTTTTACAAGATTAACTGCATTATGTTTTGAAACCAGATCATTACTAATCCCAATTGCAACTCCAACTTTTTCCTCAAAAATAGAAATGCTAACCACTATACCTTTTTTGATATCTTTTTTTCCTTGATCTATAACGCTCCTTAGTTCTTTAGGAGGAAAATCATTAAGAATTTGTTGTCTTAATATAAAATTACCAATTTTTTTATCTTTAATTTTGTTTTTATTTTTATCCTTAATAACATTTTTAATTTTTATTTTTTCTAATTGTTTAGTTAAAATCTTCAAATTCTCTACCAAGTCTTTGTTCTCATTAAAGTCAGGTTTAATTTTATAACTTAATAGTTCTTTTTTAATTCTTTCTAATTGATCCTTGCTTGTTTTTTCTTTTATAGATTTATTTTGTTTTTGAGATTTCTCATACTCTACAAGTTGTTTGTCTCTTAACGCCTCTACTCTTCTCACTCCTGAGGCAATCGATGACTGGCTAATAACTTTAAATTTTCCAACATCTTTTGTATTTTTTACATGTGTTCCACCACAAAGCTCTGTAGAGAAAAAACCATTAGATTCTTTGCCCATAAATACTACTCTAACTTCTTCGCCATACTTTTCTCCAAAAAGAGCTAAGGCACCCATTTTTACTGCTTCTTTTGGTGTCATTGTTCTTGTTTGTACTTCTGTTGAACCGTCGACTATTTCATTTACAACTTTGTTAATTTTAATCATCTCTTCATTTTCAATAGGTTTATTGTGACTAAAATCAAATCTTAATCTTTCTGGGGATACCAGTGACCCTTTTTGGGTCACGTGTTTGCCTAAAATCCTTCTTAAAGACTCGTGTAGTAAGTGAGTTGCTGAATGATTGGCCCTAGAATTATTTCTATTTTCAACATTTATCTCAAGATTAACGCTTTGACCAATTTTTATTGAACCAGACTCAATTTTTCCAATATGAACAAAAAGATCTCCCATTTTTTTTTGTGTATCTGTAATATTGATTTTACAGTTTGAGTTAAAAATTATTCCCTGATCCCCGACTTGTCCTCCGGACTCTCCGTAAAAAGGTGTTTGATTTGTTATAATTTCAATATCACTGCCAGTACGGGCACTATCAACAAATTTATTATCTTTAGAAATTTTTACTACAATTCCCTCAGCTTTATCAAACTCATAACCTAAAAATTCTGTTGGATTTAATTCTTCTCTTATTTTAAACCATTTTTCTTCAATTGATTTATCTCCAGAACCCTTCCAATTAGCTCTGGCTAAATTTTTGCTTTTTTCCATTTCTTTCTCGAAGGCAAAATTATCTACTTTGATATTTTTTGTTCTTAAAATATCTGCCGTCAAATCTAATGGAAAACCGTAAGTATCGTACAATTTAAAAGCAACCGACCCTGGTAATATATTGTTTTGTACTTTATTAAGATTATCCTCTAGAATTTTCATTCCCCTTTCAAGTAAAGTAGAAAATTTCTCTTCCTCATTTTTTAACGTTTCTACAATTAGATCTTTGCCCGTTCCTAATTCTGGGTAGCTTTTTTTCATTTCATTGAGCAAAACATCAAAAAGTTTATAAAAAATAGGTGACTTACTTCCTAATGAGTGTGCATGTCTCATGCCTCTCCTCATTATTCTTCTTAAAACATATCCACGACCCTCGTTTGATGGTAAAATTCCTTCTGCTATCAAAAAACTGCTGGCTCTCAAATGATCTGCTATCACTCTGTGACTAGCAATAGTTTTATCGTTAATTGGTGATTTAATTACATCTGATGAGGCAGATATGATTTTTTTAAAATGATCAATATTATAATTATCGTGTGTGCCTTGAAGAACTGCTGTCATTCTTTCTAGACCCATTCCAGTATCTACTGATGGTTTAGGTAAATTAATTCTTTTATCTTTTGAAATTTGTTCAAACTGCATGAAAACTAGATTCCATATTTCTGTATACCTATCTCCATCTTGATCCACACTTCCAGGTGCACCTCCTTTGAGTTTTTCTCCGTGATCATAAAATATTTCTGAACATGGTCCACACGGTCCAGTATCGCCCATGGACCAGAAATTATCTGATGTTGAAATTTTAATTATCTTATCTTCACTTAAACCAGCAATTTTTTTCCACAAATCAAAAGATTCTTGATCTTCGTGGAAAACTGTAACAGAAAGTTTTTCTTTAGGAAGTTCAAAATCTTTTGTAAGTAATGTCCAAGCATGTTCTATTGCTTGCTCTTTAAAGTAGTCTCCAAATGAAAAATTTCCTAACATTTCAAAAAACGTATGGTGACGAGGCGTATATCCAACATTTTCAAGGTCATTGTGTTTTCCGCCAGCTCTTACACATTTTTGAGAAGTAGCAGCTGTTTTATAAGGTTTTTTTTCTAAGCCGGTAAAAACGTTTTTAAACTGAACCATTCCTGAATTTGTAAACATCAAAGTAGGATCGTTATTAGGCACTAAATTACTAGAGTCTACTATTTCATGATTATTTTTTTTAAAATAATTTAGAAATTTATCTCTTATATTAGTCAATAAAAATTGGCTCATATAATATTAAATACAGATATTTATATGGTTGTCTAGAAAGAGATTAGCCAGTTTTTTGCTCTTCGTTATCAACTACCAAGCAAATTTCAGATTTTGTTAAAAATCTTTGTCCAGTTCCATTATCTAATGAAAACATTCCCCCAATACCCTTGACGGCATCTATAGTAAGATCTGTGTGTTTCCATTTTTCATATTGATCACCATTCATATAAAAAGGAACTCCTCCTATCTCGCCTAACTTAACGTCATTGTCTCCTAGAGGAAATTCACCCTCTTTAAAACACATAGGAGCACTACCATCACAACAGCCTCCAGATTGATGGAACATAAGTTTCTCTCCATATTTTTCCTGAAGTTTAGATAGTAAGCTTAAAGCTGAGTGAGTTGCAGATACTTTCATTTTTAT
>MDTG01173992.1_pt1 | contig 29816 bp, 25 predicted proteins | sample 811421 | NCBI WGS metagenome assembly MDTG01 (sample SAMN05326645, study PRJNA326480) | marine metagenome | isolation source: seawater | place: Pacific Ocean: South East | collected 2011 | reverse complement strand
TGGGGAAATAACAATAGTCATAAAAGGTATTAACAAAAAAAAAGATTCCAATCTCGATAAATTAAGCATAAAAAAAGATCTTAATGAATTAATAAATGCAGGCTTAAGCTTATCAGCAGCTTCTAAATACTTAGCAAAGAAAAATGGCTTAAAAAAAAGCGAAATTTATAATATGATTTAAAATTCATATAAAAGCATTAATTTATATGAGCTTTTTAATTAGAAAATTTCTATTATCAGTAATTATCAATTCTTGCCTATTTGCTTTCTTGTTTATTGGGATACAAAATAGTTCAAAGAAAAGCAAAATAGACTTATTAATTAATGAAACAATTGAACTTCCAATCAGTTTTATAGTGGGCTCAAGTTTTATATTAGGTTCCATTTTAGGAAGCTTTCTATTTGTAGATATTAATAATAAATAAAATATTTAGTCAAAGAGCTATTAAATTTTCATCACAAACAATCCTTGAAATTCCTTTAGCAACAAGAACAGGTGCTGCAATTCTAAACACATCAGTATTAGGAACTTTGAGTACCTTTTGCTCTTTATTACAAAATCTTTTGGCGAGATTTAAATCAAAAAATATTTCTATAGTTTTTCTATTTAAATCATCATTAGGTAAGAATTCCCATTCTGGAAAATCTTTTAATAGTTTTATTTCTAACTCAATTTTTTTATCCACAATCATATAAACAACATTAGGGAAATCTACCTCTGATATAGGAACTGAAGATAATTCTTTTCGAGATGAATTATCCATCTCATAATCTATTGGCGCAATTTCAAAAAAAGAATCATTTAGAGCGAAATTTGAAGCATTTGTATTTTCATTTAAAATTTCAGATAAATTATAGTCATTTTCTGATTTTTCGATATCTGAATACGTTTCTAGTAAATCATTAATTTGATTTTGACTGTTTTTAGATTTTACTTTTGAGGATTTACTCTTATTTAAAAACTCTTTAAACTTTAATTCCCCAAGATTCTTTTTTAGATTTCTTATGATGGTCGAATTAGTACACTTATGTTTTTGGGACAAAAGTTCAATATTTGTACCAGATTTAAAACTTTTAACTATATCTTCTTTTTGTTTTTCAGTAAGTCTTTTAGTCAAGATAAAAAGTGTAACACTTTATAATTTTATTTGATTTTTTTTTGAAAGAGACTAAAAGAAAAACATATTTACTAAAAATCATAAAAAGAATTTACTTAAATTGTTTAGGCTTATAGTGTCGGATATAATGAATAGATGCTTCCTTAGCTCAGCTGGATAGAGCAACTGCCTTCTAAGCAGTGGGCCGCAGGTTCGAATCCTGCAGGAAGCGTATATCTGAATGATGCAATAATGAATGAAATATTAAAAAATAAACTCTTTAAGAAAAGATCGCTAAGAGAATATGGATTTTTTCTTTTTCTTATTGGTATATTTTTTTTACCTTCGACTTTATTTATTGGAGTTTTATGTTTATTGCCAGCCTCAATAATAGGATATCTATTACAAGAAAAACCATATTTTAAAGATCGATGGAATTATTCTCTTATAGTTTTTGGGATATTAATCTTACTTAGCACGTTTCTACAAAACTTTATTTTTCTAAATACTTATGCTCCTATTTGGGATCCAAAGCTATCGATTCTTGGTTTAGGAAATTGGCTTCCTTTTATTTGGTTTTTCTGGACATTCCAGCCATACCTAAAATCAAAATCTAGTAGAAGAACATTTTCAATCATTTTAATATCAGGAAGTTTTCCTGTATTAATAACAGGCTATGGTCAATATTTTTTTAATTGGAATGGCCCTTTTGAAACGCTAAATGGGCTTATTATTTGGTATCAAAGACCAATAGAAAACCCAGGCGGATTAAGCGGTTTATTTAATAATCAAAACTATGCTGGAACATGGTTAAATTTTATATGGCCATTTTGCATTATACTTTTTGTTGAAAAAAGAAATTCTCTTTTTAAGAGCATAATTAACCTTACATTACTATTTTCTGTTGGTTTTGCAGCATTTTTAACTTTCTCAAGAAATTCATGGTTAGGTTTGTTTGTCTCCTTATTAATTACTTTAGGTAAAAAAAGGATTGTAATTGTTCTATTAATTTCTACTTTAATTTTAATTTTTTTATTATCCCCAATTTTTGATATTGAACTTTTGAGAAGTATAAAAAACTTATTACCTCAAAACATTTTAATGGAATTTTCTGAGGAAGGATATGTTGGACTTGATACTACAAGATTAGAAATCTTTAACAGTGCAATACTTCTTATAAAGAGTAATCCTCTATTCGGTATTGGAGCTGCCTCATTTCCAGAAATATTTAATTTGCAAACTGGATTTTGGAAAGGTCACTCACATAATCTCCTTCTTGAATTAGCTATTAGCTATGGATTACCTGCAACTATTACTATTTTTGTAACATGCTCTTCAATTCTTATTTTATCGAGCAGGCTTATATTTTTTCAAAAAAGTTCAGAAAATACCTCATCTTTTGATAGAGCTATATGGGCATCATTATTTTTCTTTTTATTATCTCAATTAGCTGATATTCAATATTTCGATGGCAAAATAAGTTTAATAGCATGGATATTTCTAGCAGCTCTTAAAAAAATAATCGAAACAGGTAATAAGAAAACATTAAGGAATTAAAATATGTATATCAATATAATCAAAAATAACTATTTTAAAATTTCTATAGTTGTTGTTCTAAGCCTTTTAATTGATAATTTCTTTATTTCAAACATTTCTAATCCACCAGCTTGGGATCAGGGATATCACTTAAGCAATGTCTTCAAAATGTTTAACATTTTAGAGAATAGCAATTTAAGCATTTCAGATAAAATAAATGATTTGCTAAATATAACGGATAGTTATAGAGGTCCAATAACTTATATATTCTCAGCCTTTTTTTTAAAAATCTTCAAAAATAACTACTATTTTTCCTATTTATCTAATCAAATATTTAATTTAATTTGTATCATTTCTATTTTCAAAATCTGTAATTTTTTTAAGAAAAAATCCATTGGTATATGGGGTTGTGTAATCTTTACTTTTAGTTCATTAATTCTGCAACAAAGGTCAGATTATCTAATTGACTTATCTCTTACATCATTTAGTACCCTTAATTTATTATTTTTTACAAATTGGTATTTTGATAATTCGAAAGGATATAAATATAGTATTTTATCTGGTATTTCTTTAGCCTTAGTTTTTTTAACAAAACCAACAGGAATACTATTATTTTTAATTCCTTTTTTGTTTATTGTTTTAAAAAAATATAAAGATAATAAAAGTTTATGGTCTAATTTTAAAGAACTATTTTTATTTATAATTTTTTTTACTGTTATTATATTTCCTTGGTTCTCTAGACATTGGATAACAATTTTTAGCACTACCATAAATGCTTGGAATTGGGGCAATGCCTATCAGGATGGATTCGAAATTAAATCAATAGAGAGTTGGTTTTTTTATTTTAAAGAATTACCATCTGTATTTGGTATTATAAATTTTTCCATTTTTTCATTAGTTATCATTTTAGAAAATATATTTAGAAAAAATTTAATAAATAAAAAAATTAATAATTTTAAAAAAATAAATTTTTGGTTTTTATTATATTTTTTAAATTGCTATTTGATATTTAGTTTAATGTCAACAAAAGAATTAAGATTTATGATGCCTCTTTATCCTTTATTTTGCATTTATTTATCTATATTTTTGAATCAAGAAATATCACGTTTTTTCTCTATAAAAATTAAAAAATTTATTTTAGTTTTATCAATCATTATTTCCTTTATTTCAAATAATGGATATACTTCTGCAGCTATTAAAAATAATAAACAATATAATTGGCCTCACAAACAAATTATTAATGAGATACAAAACAAAAATATTAATCTTACAACTACACTAGCCATATTACCGGATACAAAAGAAATTAATACTTTTAATCTTGAGGCAGAAGCTTCAAGGCAGGGAGAATATGTTGCTGTAAGACAAGTTGTTAGCAATAAAAAATCATATAAAGAAGACTTAAAATATTTTGATTGGTTTTTAATAAAAACAGGAAATCAAGGGATAATGACAAGTGAATCGAAAGACTTACTTAATGAATATTTATTGAATAATTCATCATTCGTTATTGATAAAAAATGGATTCTACCTGACGAAAGTGAACTGATGCTTTTAAGGAGAAAATCAATTAGTACAAATTTATCAATAAAAAACCATACATCTTATCCAACCAGCCTCAATATTAAACAAATAAAAAATGGCATAAATATAAATTTGATAGGAAAGGGTAAATTTATAAAATCGTCAAATTTATTAATAGATTTTTATGGGGAGGAATTTCAAAAATCTGCAAATATATCTTTAGCAAATGATTTCTTTCATAATAGTTTCAATGAAAATAAATTTTATAACTTATCCCAAAATATAGAGTTTGATTTTCCAAAAAATAATTCAAAGATTCTTAAAATTAAAGCACGATTAATAGATAATTATGGCGAATTTATACCTTTAAATATCTCTAATCATCATATAAATATTGATGATAATCTTATAGATCATGAATATGTTCAAATGTCTAATAGGATTAAAAAAGTTGAATTATTAGGCAATTATTTACAAAATGGAGAATTCAAAAATCTTTTTGATTTAGTTGGTATTATTAATCAAAGTGATCCTAATCAGAGATATCTCAAAAACGCTGAAATAATTTTTTCTCAAAGATACAAAGAGAATAAATATTTACAAGATCTCTATAGTATTTTGATAAGTCAGATTCTGCAAAAAAAAGTACAAGATGCTGAAAAAACAATAAATTTAATTTTGGAATCAGATAAAGATAATGGTAATGCTTACTTAGCAAAATCTATTTTAAATATCTATTTATTAAATAAAAAAAATGCTAGGGTTTCTATAAATCAAGCTAAAAAACTAGAAAAATCTTTAGAGAGTGAAGAAGTTTTAAATATTGCAGAAGGCTTAACTCATTTATTAGAAATGCAATTTATAAATGCATATAAATCTTTTTCATTTTGAATTAATGATATAGAATTATTCATATTAAGAAAAGGTTATTAATTAAATTTATCTATATGAATATAAGAGATACTAATATTGCACTAATTCATGATTGGTTTCTAAAAAATTCATTAGGAGGAGCTGAAAAAGTTACTTTTATAATTGACAAACTTTTAGAAAAAAAATATTCGAAGCCTGATTTATATGCTTTAGTTTCGAATTTAAAAAAAATTGAACAAGAAAAACTCATTCAAAAGAATATTCATACAAGTCTTATTGAATCACTACCTTTAGCCAAAAATAATATTCAGAGTTTTCTGCCTTTTTTACCTTTTGCTATTGAACAATTTGACCTTAGTTCTTATGACATGATTATTAGCTCAAGTCATGCTTTTGCTAAAGGTGTAATAACAAGTCCTGATCAATTACACATAAGCTATATACACACTCCAATGAGATATGCATGGGATCAAATGAATGTTTATTTAGAGAGATCTAAATTATCAAAAATGGGCTTTGAAGTGCCAATTAGATATACTTTATACAAATTAAGACAATGGGATTTTTCTAGCTCTCAAAGAGTTGATCATTTGATCTCAAATTCAAATTATACTGCAAAAAGAATTAAAAAATATTGGGGATTAGATTCAGAAGTTATTAATCCACCAGTTGATATAAAAAGATTTAAATATAATAAAACAAGAGGTGATTTTTATTTAAGTGTAAATAGACTTGTCCCAAATAAAAGAATTGATTTGTTAATTAGTGCTTTTAATAAATTAGGATTGCCCTTGATTATTATTGGTAATGGGCCTGAGAAATTAAAATTAGAAAGATTAGCCAATTCAAATATAACTTTTCTTCATCAAAAATCCGATTCGGATGTTGAAGATTTTATGAGCAGATGCAGAGCTTTCGTATATGCTGGCTTAGAAGATTTTGGAATAGCAACAGTGGAGGCTTTTGCATCTGGTGCTCCGGTTATAGCTTTTGGTAAAGGAGGTATATTAGATACAGTAAACTGTTTGAATAACCCTGACAAAGAAAAAGTTTCTAATGGACTTCTTTTTAAAAAACAATCAACAGAGGATATATATGATACTGTGAGTTGGTTTGAAGATAAAAAAATTTGGAAAGAATTTAACTCAGAAGCTTTAAACGATTATTCCAAAAAATTTAGCCATGAAAAATTCATCACTAAATTCAATTTTTCAATTAATAAAGCTTGGGAAAGTTTCCAAAAAAATTAATATAAAAACTATATTTATTTCAATTGAAGATTTAAAAATTATGATCAAGAAAATTAAAAAATTTTTTAAAGAAAAATTTTATATTTTAATTAAGACAATTTGTGATTTATTTTTTGCTTCTTTTTTTTTAATTGCAGGTTTTCCTTTATTTTTATTAATATCTTTACTTGTAAAATTTAGTTCTAGGGGACCCATCTTTTTTTCACATGAAAGAATTGGAAAAGACAATGTTCCTTTTCAGTGCTTAAAGTTTAGGACAATGCATCCAGAAGCAGAGGATATTTTACAAAATCTAATTTACCAAAATGAATTAATAAGAGAAGAGTTTGAACAAACGCATAAACTCAAAAATGATCCAAGGATTACTTTCATTGGAAAATTTTTAAGAAAAACTAGTTTGGATGAACTCCCACAATTTTTAAACGTATTAAAAATGGAAATGAGTATTGTAGGACCAAGGCCTATTGTAAAAAAAGAGATAATAAAATATGGAAGTTCAATGAAAAATGTTTTATCTATAAAACCTGGTATAACTGGTCTTTGGCAAGTTAGTGGAAGGAACAACTTAAGTTATAAAAGAAGAGTAAACTTAGATTTGGTTTATGTTAAAAATATAAATTTCTTACTTGATTTGAGAATAATTATTAGAACATTTGGTGTTATTTTTTTTCCACATGACATAGGTGCTTATTAAATATCATCTATACAGATTTTTAACTGGTTACCTAAAATTCATAAAATAAATTTTGTATGCTTATATAAACATTATGTATAGCAATACAATAAGATTGATAAATAGATTACTTAAAATTCTTTCAAAAGAAAGAAGAAAATCGCTATACCAGATTATACCTTTAGCCGTAATTACTGGTATATCTGATGTTTTGGTTGTAGGACTTGTTTCTAGATTATTCGTTATAATAGTTGGGAAAGAAAATAGACCATCAATACCATTTTCAAATTTTTTTACTGATGATCCATTTGTAAAATTAATTATATTGATTTCAATTTATATTTCTTTTAATTGGATTGCGTCTTTTTTGAGATTAACTTTAAGAGCTTTTCAACAAAAGCTAACTGCAGAAATATTCATTGACTTATCACAAACTGCTCAGAAAAACATATTCAACCAAAATTATGATTTCTTTTTAACTGAAAAAAGTGCAGATATCAGTTCTAAAGTAGTTTTAAATATTCAAAGAGTATCAGAAAAATTTGTACGTCCTGTATTGCAAATTGTTAGCGGTATTTTTATCGTAACTTTTATATTAATAGCTCTTTTAAGTTTTGCAAAGGGAGCAGCTGTTTATCTGGTTTTATTTCTAGTTTTGGGTTACACATTTTTGTCACTAATAGTGACTCCTTTTATAAAAAAAGCAACTAAAAAAAGAATTTTTTTAGAGAAAGAAATTAACAATATAATGTCAGAATCTATTAAAACAATTGTTGATGTACATTTAACAGGCTCAGAAAATTATTTTCAGAAAAGATATTCAAAAGTTGGGGAAAATGCTCTACCTTACTTATGGAAAGCAGAAACTTTTCCTGAATTACCAAGATCTGTAATTGAGCCTTTTGGTATAACATTAATTTTTGCAATAGGTTTATTCCCTTACATAACAAATAAAAGTCCAAATAATTTTGTTGAGATAGTCCCTTTTTTGGCAACCATCGCTGTAGCTTCATTAAAATTAACCCCTCCATTACAAGATCTTTTTAGAGGCATTACTGACTTGAGGGGAAGTATCCCTGATTTAGAGGAGTCATTAAAAATACTTGAATTAAAAAAAACTAGATCACATTCAAAAATAAAAGAAGAAACTGAATTTAATTTTCCAGAGAAAAATATTGAGCTTTTATCTTTAAATTATAAGTATTCTTCTCGTGACGAATTTGCTCTTAAAAATATAAATTTAAAAATTCCTATTGGGTCAAAAATAGCCTTTGTTGGGAAAACAGGGAGTGGTAAAAGCACAATAGCCAATCATATTCTTTGTTTACTTAGACCTAATAAAGGGAAGATATTAATAGATAATAAAGAAATAAAAAATAATCATATAGGTTTATGGCAATCACAATGTTCATATGTTCCTCAATCAATTAATTTACTTAATTCAGACTTCATAGCTAATGTTGCATATGGCTTAGAATTAGATGAAGTGGATGAATCTAAAATATGGCGTTGTTTAGAAGCAGCTCAACTTGGCGAATTAGTAAAAGATCTTCCAGATGGATTAAATACAAAAATTGGGGAAAATGGTATTAGATTATCTGGAGGACAAAGACAACGCATAGCAATTGCTCGTGCTTTCTACAGAGATTCAAAACTACTTATATTGGATGAAGCAACATCTGCTTTAGATAATAAAACCGAATCAAAATTGATTGAATCATTATACTTTAAAAATAAAGAATTAACTATCATATTTATTGCTCATAGATTATCAACAATAAAAAAATGTGATTGTATTTATGAATTTGATCAGGGCGAAATAAAAGCTCAAGGTAAATTTGAAGAACTAAAACTAAAATCTCCAACTTTTAAAGAAATGATCAGGATTGCAGAAAATAAATAATAATAATCATCGAAATAATCAATTAAACATTCAAAACTTTTTTTAAAATTGATCTTTATATAAATTTATATATTTGGATACCATTAAATTTTCTGAAAAATAATTTCTTTGTCTTTTAAAAGCAGACAAACCCATTTCTCCAATAAGATCTATATTTCCTGATAATTTCTTAAGGTAATATACTGCATTATTCACATTGTGTAATTCATATAAAAATCCAGATTTACCATGATCAATAGCATCACAATTTCCAATAACCTTACTTGCAACAATAGGAAGACCAATTGACATTGCTTCAAGAATACTAATAGGAAGACCTTCATATAATGATGAAGACAAATAAATATCTGATTTATAGAGATATTCAAATATATTTTTCTTTTCACCAAGTAAAGATACATTCTTTAAATTTTTATTTTTAATCAAATCATTTATTTGAGGCCATAATGGTCCATTTCCTATTATGTAAAACTTAAGATTTGGCAATTTAAAAGCTATATTTAGAATCTCATTTATATTCTTTTGTCTAACAAATCTGCATATTGAAATAACACTTATGTAAGTATCTTTTAAGTCTGAATTAATAAATTTGTCCTTATGGAATAAACTTTTCATTGGCATATTTGAAACTCCATTATTTATAATTATGGATTTATTTCCAAGGTATATTTTTGAAGCTTTAGCATAATTTCTTTCACTATTCGAAACTAAGATTTTTCTTGAATCAATCCAACCAGTTAAGTATTCATAGATAATATAAAAAAACCTCTTATACCAAACATGGCATTTTAAATGAATCCCATGAAAAGTATAAATTAAGGGTTTGTTCAGAATAATTTTTAAGATTCTTGATATTACGCCAGCTCCCTTTCCATGCGCATGAATTATATCGATTGACTTCACTTTAATAACCTTTATAAGGCTACAAATATCTTTAAAATTTAAATTTCTTTCAGAAATTTCTAGAAAGTTTTCTTTATTTAAATAAGATTTAAAAACATTATTTTTAGGAACTGCATAGAATATTTCAAAATCATTTCTAAGATTATCCCCTAACGAGAACATATGTTTTGTTCCACCTCCTAAGCTAGAACTAGATGAAATCATCAGAATGCTTAGTTTCTTTTTTAAAGTCATTTTTTGGATTCTTTCAAATATTGATAAGCAATTTTTTGATGAATAGTAACTGCTGGAATCATATCAATATATTTAAAAAGGCCAGTTCTTCCACAAAATGTTATATTCTTTATACTCTTAGATAAATTCTTATACTTATCATAAATTATTTTTGATTTTCTAGTATTTACAGGATAATAATATTCATTTGGATTTTCTTCCATTGAACAAGGCCTTTCGTAAGTTACAGAACTAAAGCTTGTCTTTGATCTACCAGAATTAGGGAATAAGTTCCATTGTGTCTTTCTTGTGTATGGTGAATTATCTGTAAAATTTAAAACTGGTGCAACTAATTCATTATTTAATTCTTCTAATCTTTCTTCAAAAATAATCGATCTATATGGCAAAATACCAAACTTATAATTAAAGAATTGATCAATTGGTACACACAAAAAAGAATGGTTATAACCATCTTCCATACCTTTTTTAAATAGAGTGTTCAATTTAATTTTTATATTCTGGTGATCAAGCATTCTCTCTACCATTTTTGTATATCCTTCTTTTGGCAGTGCTTGAAAACTATCATTGAAATATCTATCATCATTATTTGTTCTTATAGGTAATCTTGCACCAACACTTATATTAAGTTTATTTGGTTCAATACCCCACATTTTTTTTGTGTAAGGTCTAAAAAATATATCAGCTAATATATTTCCTACATTAGCTTCAAAAAATTCATCTGTATTTAATGGCTTTATTTGCTTATTTCTTATTAAATCTAAAAATCTTTTAACCTCTTCTTCACTTTTAAATTTTTTATTAAATACGTCCTCAATTGTTTTTTGATTTATAGGTAAAGGTGTAGTTCTACCATCTGAGAGAATTGCCCTAACTCTATGCTCATAAAAAATCCAATCGGTAAAGTTACTCAGAAACTTTAGAGATTTCTCATTTTTATTGCAATGTAATAAGTGAGGTCCATATTTATGTATTCTCTCATTATGAATGTTGACAAAATCATACGTATTACCAGCTATGTGTTCTCTTTTATCGATCACATAAACATTACAGTGATTTTCTGCGAGAATTCTTGCTATTGTAGCTCCAGCAATCCCAGCACCAACAATTAAAATATTTTTATTTATTTTTTTAATCACAAAGTATAATGTCTTAAATGCATTTTATCAAATGTCCAGTTCTTTAATTATTGCAAGATATAAAGAAGATATTTCATGGCTAAAAAACTATCAAAACTTCAAAACTATAATTTATAATAAAGGCCCAATAATTAAAGATAAAGAATTTAAAGAAGTAATAAATCTAAAAAACGTAGGAAGAGAATCTCACACATGGTTACATCACATAGTGCATAATTATCATAATTTAGATAATGTTAATATATTTCTTCAAGGTAAAATAGACGATCTGAATTGTATGGCTTATAAAAACCCAAATTATTATTTAAGAGATCTAAAAAAAAAAGGTTTTTCTGCAAGCAGACTAGGTTTATTAGGACCCTTACATTGGCAATGGCATGTTGGAATTGAAAAAAATAAAAAATATAAAAATCAATGGGAAAACTTAGAAATTTCTAGATCAAAAATTGGGTTTAGAAAATTTGCAAAAGATTTATTTCCAGAAATCCCCTTTTTAGTTTCTACATCATATGGAGGATGTTTTGCCGTTAAAAAAGAATTAATTAAAAATTATGATATTAAATTTTATGAAAGTTTACTAAATATATTAAATAAACATCCCAATCCCATTGAAGGACATTATTTAGAAAGATTATGGTGTTATATGTTTAATAAAAATAAGAGTTTACATAAAGCTTTCTATGATGTCCTTTTAACAAAAATAGAGAAAATTAATAGTAGGATACCTTTCATAAATAATTATTAAATTACTTTTTTATTAAAAAAAAAGTAATAAAAAAACTATTAATAATGAATTCTATTATACCAGTAATTTTATGCGGAGGTTCAGGGACTAGGTTATGGCCTCTTTCAAGAGATTCTTATCCTAAGCAATATCTTTCTTTATTAACTGATGATAAAAAATCTTTGCTCCAGAAAACTCAAGAAAGGATAAATAATTTTAAAGAAGCAGGAAATCCTATTTTGGTATGCAGTGAAGATCAAAGATTTCTAGTGGCAGAGCAAATGAGAGAGATCAATATTGATCCATTATCAATTCTTTTAGAGCCATTAAAAAAAAATACTGCTCCCGCAGTAACCTTAGCCGCAATTAAGGCTCTTCAGAAAGAGAAAGATCCTATTCTTTTAATTTTATCCTCAGACCATAACATAAAAGATGAAGAAAAATTTGTAGAAGTATTAAAAAATGCCTTAACTCATACAAATAATGAAAAATTAGTTACTTTCGGAGTTGTTCCAACTTCTGCCGAAACAGGATTTGGATATATTGAGGCTGAAAGATCATTTAGAAAAAAAACAATAGAGGGTCTAAAAATTAAAAAATTTATCGAGAAACCTAATCAAGAAAAAGCCAATAGATTATTTCTTGATAAAAAATTCACATGGAATAGTGGAATTTTCATGTTCAAAGCAAAAACTATCATTGAAGAAATAAAATTGTTTGCTCCTGAAATATTTGAATGTTGTCAAAGGGCTATCGAATTTAGTAAGAATGATCTTGACTTTCAAAGATTAGATAAAAATTCTTTTGTCCAATGCCCAAATAACTCATTTGATAAAGCAATAATGGAAAAAACCTCCAAAGGAATTGTGTTACCACTTGATGTAGGTTGGAGTGATATAGGAAGTTGGTCTTCAGTATGGGAAAATTCAGCAAAAGACAAAAATGGAAATGTATTAAAGGGAAAAATTATTTCTGAGCAAAATGAGGATTGTTATCTAAGAGGAGAAAGCAGATTATTGGTTGGACTAGGCCTAAAAAATTTATTTGTTATTGAGACGAGCGATGCAGTTCTAGTTGCTGAAAAAAATTATTCTCAAAATATTAAAAATATAGTTCAGAAACTTAAAAAAAAAGGTATCCAGGAGGGTAAAAGTCATAAAAAAATTTATAGACCATGGGGTAATTATTTGTCCTTAGTTAATGACAAAAAATGGCAAGTAAAAATAATAGAGGTTCTTCCTGGAGAGAGATTATCATTACAAATGCATCATCATAGATCCGAGCATTGGGTTGTAGTTCGAGGAATTGCAGATGTCGAAATTGATGATAAAAAAATTAAGCTTTATGAAAATCAAAGTACTTTTATTCCATTGGGATCTAAACATAGACTATCAAATTCTGGTGATATTAAATTACAGATAATTGAAATACAAACTGGCTCTTATATCTCTGAAGATGATATTGAAAGATTTGATGACAAATATGGAAGATTAATTTAATAGTCACTTATGTTTCATTGTAAATGATTTAAAATAATTGCTGACAGGAAACAAAATCCTTTAGAAAAAAATAAAAATTTCAAAGATACAATGAATTTAGAAATAAAAAAGATATGTTGCATTGGAGCAGGATATGTAGGCGGTCCTACAATGTCAGTTATAGCTGATAGATGTCCTCATATAAATGTGCATGTTGTTGACTCTAATAAAGATAGAATTGATTTATGGAATAGTGATGATTTAGAAAAATTACCTATATTTGAACCTAAACTAGATGAAATAATCAAAAGATGTAGAGATAAAAACCTTTTTTTCTCATCTTTTATAGAGAAAAATATAGCATCTGCAGATATGATATTTATTTCCGTTAATACTCCTACAAAAAAAAAGGGATTAGGAGCTGGGGAAGCTAGCGACCTTAGATATGTTGAAGCTTGCGCAAGACAAGTAGCTCGGCATGCAAAGGGTCATACGATAGTTGTTGAAAAAAGCACTCTTCCTGTAAAAACCGCTGAAGTAATCAAAAAAATACTTGAAGATTCCCAACCAATAGATAAAAATCAAAAAAAAACATTTGATGTTTTATCTAATCCAGAATTCCTATCAGAGGGATCAGCAATTGTAGATCTTGAATCTCCTGATAGAATTTTAATTGGTGGAGAAAGCAAAAAAGCCATAATGGCTTTAGATCAAATTTACCAAAATTGGGTCCCATCAAATAAAATCCTACATACAAATATTTGGAGTAGTGAATTAGCAAAACTTACTGCGAATGCTTTTTTAGCGCAACGCATAAGTTCAATAAATGCTATCGGGGCATTATGTGAAGCGACAGGTGCAGATGTAAGAGAAGTTTCTAGGGGGATAGGATCTGATAGTCGTATAGGTTCTAAATTTCTTGATGCAGGGCCAGGTTTTGGCGGAAGTTGCTTTAAAAAAGATATTCTTAATCTTGTTTATTTGTCAAAATACTTTGGACTACCTGAAGTAGGGGCATTTTGGGAGGAAGTTGTTAAATTAAACGATTGGCACCAACACAGGATATCAAAATTAATAATCAAAAAGTTATTTGGAACAATTTCAGGGAAAAAAATTGCAATTTTAGGATTTGCATTTAAAGCCAATACCAACGATACAAGAGAATCTGCATCTATAACTATCTGTAAAGATCTCTTAGATGAGGGGGCATTTTTAGCCATTAATGACCCAAAAGTCGATCCAGAACAAATATCTATTGACCTAGGTTCAAAACCTATAAATTTTATCGAAGAAACAAATAATAAAGTTTTTACGATTTCGGAAGGTGATTGGTATTTTTCAAAAAATATAAATGATGTAACTAAGAATGCTGATGCAGTTGTGGTGTTAACAGAATGGCAAGAATATGCAAATTTAGAGTGGAGTTTAATTGCGAAAGCAATGCGCAATCCATCATGGATTTTTGATGCAAGATCTATACTAAAACCTGAAAAAGTCAAAGCATGTGAACTTAACTTTTGGAGAATTGGTGATGGGTTTAATGCTAAGCAATAATTTAAATATATATTTTTTTTTACTTTATTTGATTTTTTAATTGCCAGTTCCAACCATCAAAACACATATCTTTAAGATTCCTTTTTGGATGCCATTTAAACAAAGACATAATTTTTGAATTATCGGCGACAATCATTGCAACATCTCCATCACGCTTTTCGGAGAACTCAAAAGGTACTTCAATTTTATTCACATTTTGAAAAATATTCACAAGTTCAACCACACTTGTCCCAATTCCTGTGCCAACATTCAAATTAAATATTTGTGGTTGTTCATTTAATAAAAAATCTATTGCAGAAATATGAGCCTCAGCCAAATCCATCACATGTATATAATCTCTTATTCCCGTGCCATCAAATGTAGGCCAATTATTTCCAAATATACTTAACTTATCAAATTTCCCAGAAGCAACCCCACAAATATATGGGAATAAATTATTAGGTTTGTTTTTTGGATTTTCCCCTATTAAACCACTTTGGTGAGCCCCTATTGGATTAAAATATCTTAAATTTGCAATCCTCCATTCATTATCACTTTCAAAAACTGATTGCAAAATATTTTCTATACAAGCTTTTGTATAACCGTATGGATTACTGGGTTTAATATTGTCTGTTTCTTTTAAAAAACCTGAATTTTTATATTTATAAACTGTTGCGCTACTACTAAAGACTATTGTTTTACAATTAAATAAATTCATAACTTTGATTAGTTGCAAAGTTCCATATACATTGTTGTTCCAATACGAAAGAGGGTTAAATACAGATTCTTCAACAGATTTTAAACCGGCAAAATGAATAACTGCCTCAATTGGATTTTTACTATTTTTAGCTTCAAAAAAAATTTTTCTTAAAATATCTTCATCTCTTATATCTCCCTTAACGAATTTTAATTTAATAGACGATTTAACATTTTCTCTGACAATATTTTTAACTCCTATCAGAGAGTTTGGAGTACTGTTTACATTTGAGTCTAAAACAACAATATTATAATTTTGTTCTAGCAAGCAAATGCATGCATGACTCCCAATAAATCCAGCACCACCAGTAACTAAAACAGTTTTCATCTTAATAATATTTTTTATACCAATCTATAAAAAAACTCATACCCTTTTTAATGCTTGTTTTGGGAGTGAATCCTATCCAATCTTTTAACAAAGTTGTATCAGCAGCAGTTGCCACAACATCTCCTGGTTGAATATTATCAAAGTTTAGCTTTGCAGGTTTGCCAATTGTAGTCTCTAAAATTTTTAAAAACTCCAAAATTTCTATAGGTTTAGAGTTCCCTACATTAAATATCCTATGAGGAGCAAAAGAAGATGAAGGATTGGGATCAATATAATTGAATTTACTATTTGAAGTAGCAGGCTTAAAACAGCATTTAATGATTGCCTCTACTACATCATCTATGTAAGTAAAGTCGCGTTGCATTTTTCCATAATTGAAAATTTTCAAAGGTTTATCATTAAAAATAGCTTTTGCAAAAATCATTGGAGCCATGTCTGGTCTACCCCAAGGGCCATAGACAGTAAAAAATCTTAATCCTGTAGAGGGTATTTTGAACAAATGGCTATAACTATGAGCCATTAATTCATTTGATCTCTTAGTGGCAGCGTATAAACTTATTGGATGGTTGGCTTGTTGTTCTTCAGAGAAAGGAAGATTTTTATTTCCTCCGTAAACAGAACTACTTGAAGCATAAATGAAATGTTCTACTCCAAAATTTCTACAACATTCAAGAATATTTGAAAATCCTACTAAATTACTATTTATATAAGAGGTTGGATTTTCTAATGAATATCTAACTCCTGCTTGCGCCGCAAGATTTATTACATAACTGGGGCTATAAGCTTTAAAAATATTATCTAAATCATCTTTATTTTCTAAAAAATTTTCATTAAAAATCCATTTTCTAGAATTATCTAAGGCATATTTATAGATTGATTGCAATCTATCACGTTTTAATCTTTGAGAATAATAAGAATTTATATTATCTACCCCAATAACATTCACACCTTCAATTAATAATTGCTTTGCAACCGCTGCACCTATAAAACCCGCAGCTCCAGTTACCAAAACAAATTTATTATTTATACTCATTAATATATTCTCTTTTTCCAATTTTACTTAGAAAATATTTATTATTTTTCGTTTTTTTCTAAAAATTACAAAATCATCACAACCTTCTATTACAAGTTAATTATCTAATAATATTTAATAAAAATAGGACATTTATTCCAAAAATCTTTTTAAAAAAGAAATATTAAATTTTAAAAATGTTACTTTAATTAATGAAGAAAATAAAAAAGAAAGCTTTAATAACTGGGATCACAGGACAAGACGGAAGTTATCTAGCTGAATTTTTACTTGAAAAAGATTATGAAGTTCATGGAATAAAAAGAAGATCAAGTAGCTTTAATACAGAGAGAATCGATCATTTATATCAAGATCCTCATGAAAAAAAACCGAAATTTATTCTTCATTATGGAGATCTGACTGACAGCACTAATTTAATAAGAATAATTCAACAGATACAACCAGATGAGATATACAATCTAGGAGCACAAAGCCATGTAAGTGTAAGTTTCGAAAGCCCAGAATATACCGCTAATAGTGACGCTTTAGGTACACTTAGAATTTTAGAAGCGATCAGAATATTAAATTTACAAAAAAAAACTAAAATATACCAAGCGAGTACTAGCGAACTATTTGGGAAAGTCCAAGAAATACCCCAGAAAGAAGAAACTCCTTTTTATCCAAGAAGTCCCTATGGAGTTGCTAAGCTTTATGCATACTGGATAACAATTAACTACAGAGAAGCTTACGGAATCTTTGCTTGCAACGGTATACTTTTTAATCATGAAAGTCCAAGAAGAGGTGAAACATTTGTTACTAGAAAAATAACCATGGGTCTGGCAAGAATAAATGCTGGATTAGAAAAATGTTTATATTTAGGGAATTTGGAATCCAAAAGAGATTGGGGTCATGCTAAAGATTATGTGATAATGCAATGGCTTATGTTGCAACAAGAGAGTCCCGATGATTATGTAATCGCAACTGGCAGATCTAGCACAGTTAGATATTTTATAGAGAAATGTGCAGATAAGTTAGGGTGGGGGGGAAATAAGCCAAGATCGATTATTTGGGAAGATAAAGGTATAAAAGAGATTGGAAGAAGAGCCGACACTAATGAAATTGTGATAAGAATAGACCCAAGATATTTTCGCCCAACAGAGGTTGAAGAATTATTAGGAGATGCAAGCAAAGCAAAAAATAAACTTGGTTGGGAGCCAAAAATTACCTTAGAGGAATTAATTGAAGAAATGATGCATAAAGATACCGAAATTGCTAGAAGAGAATCTTTATTAAGAAAAAATGGCCTTGGAGTTTTAAGTCCCAAAGAAGGGCCACCATCAAATTAATAAAATGATTTGTAACTTATCTGAAGAAAAAATATTTATTGCCGGATCAAAAGGCATGGTAGGTAGTGCTCTAGTTAGAAAATTAAATGATTATTTTCAAATTATAAATAAAGATAAGAATTCAATTTTATCTCCTGATAGGGAAGAGTTAGACCTTTCTGATTATGAATCAGTTAATAGTTGGTTCAAACTGAATAAACCGACAATAACTGTGATTGCGGCTGCCAAAGTAGGAGGGATCTTAGCTAACACAAAAAAACCAGCAGATTTTATTTTGCAAAATCTCAAAATCCAGAATAACGTTATAGAGGCAGCTTGGAAAAATAATGTTAAAAGACTCCTTTTTTTAGGAAGCAGTTGTATTTACCCTAAATTTTCACCCCAGCCAATTAAGGAAGAATATTTACTCTCCAATAACCTTGAAAAAACTAATCAATGGTACGCAATCGCAAAAATAGCTGGCATAAAATTGTGTGAGTCATTAAGAATTCAGTATGGATTTGATGCTATTTCACTAATGCCAACAAATTTATATGGTCCAAATGATAATTATCACCCATCAGAAAGTCATGTTATGGCTTCTTTAATAAAGAAATTTATAGAAGCTAAAGACAATAATTATCCTTCTGTAAAGTGTTGGGGAACTGGAGAACCATTAAGAGAATTTTTACACGTAGATGATTTAGCTGAAGCTATTATTTTTTGCCTTGAAAAATGGGACCCCAATTCTTTAGAAGCCCCAAAGGATAATGATGGTAACACACTTCTTTATTTAAATGTAGGAAGCGGAGAAGAAACAACAATAAAAAATTTATCTCAAATGATTGCAGAAATTACCAATTTCAATGGAGATATTATTTGGGATAGAAATAAGCCTGATGGAACACCAAGAAAACTACTATGTCCAGAAAATCTTACTAAACTTGGTTGGCAAGCTAAAATAAAATTAAAAGAGGGACTCAAGAAAACTATCACCGAATATAAGTTAACTAATAAGAATTTTTCATTATATTAAGTTAAAAGAAATTAAATTCATTAATTAAAAATATGCTAAGTTAGCTTAATAAAATCAGAAAATGATTATAAAAAAAAGACGTGGAATTATATTAGCTGGAGGACTTGGAACCAGATTACATCCAATAACAATTGCAGTAAGTAAGCAACTTTTACCTTTATACGATAAGCCCATGATATATTATCCAATTTCAACATTAATGAGTGCAGGGATAAAAGACATTTTAATTATTACTAATCCTCAAGATAATGAATCATTTAAGAGATTATTAGATGATGGTTCTCAATGGGGCATTAATATTGAATACTGTATACAACCAAACCCCGAAGGTATAGCGCAGGCTTTCATCATAGGCGAGAATTTTATTCAAGACCACTCTGTTGTTCTAGCCTTAGGTGACAATTTATTTCATGGCGAGGGACTTAATGAATCTCTTTTAACAGCATCAAAAGAAAAAGTTGGAGCTGACATTTTTGTTTATCCAGTTAAAGATCCAGAAAGATATGGGGTAGTTGAATTTAACGAAAAATTTGAGGTTACAAAAATAGAAGAAAAGCCTAAGTATCCAAAAAGCAAGTATGCTGTCACAGGCCTTTATTTTTACGACAATGAAATAATAGAAAAAGCAAAGCAAATATCTCCTTCAAAAAGAGGTGAACTAGAAATAACAGATATCAATAATATGTATTTAAATGAACACAAATTAAGAGCTAAATTAATGGGGAGGGGAACAACTTGGCTAGATACTGGCACTTACGAATCACTACAAGCAGCTGGATCATATATCAAAACAATTGAGGCTAGACAAGGATTAAAAATTGGATCTCCCGAAGAAACTGCATGGAGAATGGGCTTCATAAGTGACTCTGATTTAAAAAATCTAGGTCAAAAATACAATAAAAGTGGTTATGGAGATTATTTATTTGAACTTTTAAACTAAATTCATATGAAAACTGATTTTCTTAAATATAATGACCAATTTATTGATGGTCCTCTAGTTTTAACTCCTCAAACCTTTTTTGATGACAGGGGTTTCTTTTTTGAAAGTTGGAATGAAAGATCATTTATAAATACATTAAAAGAAAATACAAAGTTTTTTGATTTTAATAATTCCATTACTTTTGTTCAAGACAATCAATCTCTTTCAAAGAAAAATATCTTAAGGGGATTGCATTATCAGATTAAGCCCTTTGATCAGGGTAAATTAGTATCTTGTATAAAAGGTGAAATTTTTGATGTTATAGTTGACCTAAGAAAAGAATCTAAAACTTTTGGCAAATGGGCAGGGATATATTTAAGTGAAAAAAATTTTAACCAAATTTGGATACCTTCTGGTTTTGCTCACGGTTTTTATTCATTAAAGGATCAAACCCGAGTTCTTTATAAAACAACTAATTTTTGGAACAAAGATTCTGAAAGGACTATACTATGGAATGATCCAAATATTAATATTTGCTGGCCCACAAATGGTCTAAGCCCATCTGTATCAAATAAAGATAAAGAAGGTTCACTCCTTATTGAAATTATAGAAAATGAACTTTTTTAAATGAAAATACTTATAACTGGCAGTACAGGACAATTAGGTAAAACTCTTATTGAAGAATTTAATAATATACCAACCAAAAAACAAATTAAAATTTATTCTCCCTCAAGAAAGGAGTTTAATCTTTCAAGTAAAAGTCATGAAATAGTATCATTCATAGATAAATTAAATCCTGATTGGGTAATAAATTGTGCTGCCTACACTGAAGTTGATAAAGCAGAAGAAGAGCCTGAACTAGCATATAAAATTAACTGTGTGGGACCCAAATCTATATCGGAAGCACTTCAAAGAAATAATGGAAAGATGATACATATAAGCACAGATTATGTTTTTTCAGGTGGGAAAGGCACCCCTTATAAACCTTACGATAAATTAGATCCGATTTCTATTTATGGCAAAACTAAAGCAGAAGGAGAAAATTGTGTAATTTCTAATCTTAAAGAAAGATCTCATATAGTACGAGTTAGTTGGCTTTACAGTTCTTACAGGAAAAACTTCCTATTGACAATGCTTAAATTACATCAAATTAAGGGAAGAAATAAAGAGACCTTAAACATAGTTTATGATCAGATAAGTTGTCCCACTTCTACAAGTAGTTTATCCAAATTTATTTGGAAAATTATATCGTCCGATAATATTCTTACGCCTCAAATAATGCATTGGAGTGATACTGGAGTTTGTTCTTGGTATGACTTTGCTTTTGAGATTGGGAATTTGGCCTTTGAAAAAGGAATTATTAAAAATAAAGCATTATTATATCCTATTAAATCTTCACAATATCCTACAAAAGCAAAGCGTCCAAATTTTTCATTACTTGACTGTAGTGAAAGCTGGAAACTTTTTGATGAACAAATATTTCACTGGAAAATTGCTTTAACAAAAGTTCTTGAAAATTCAAAGAGGTTAAACATAGATTAAAAATGGATTTAAACTTAGAAAACTTATTCACAAAAGATACAAGGATTCTTGTTACTGGTGGTGCCGGTTTCATTGGCGGTTGTTTAATAAGGAGACTATTATCTGATACAGATGCAACGATATTTAATTTAGATAAATTTAGTTACGCTAGTGACCTCTCATGGTTAGATTTTCAAAAGAATAAATCAAATCATAATCTACTTAAAATTGATCTCAAGGACTTAAAAAATACCAAAGACGCTATTGATAAAATTGATCCTGATTTTGTCTTTCATTTAGCTGCGGAGAGCCATGTTGACAGATCAATTAATGGACCTCAAGCTTTTATTGAAAGTAATATTATTGGTACTTTTAATTTGCTTACAGCCTTAAAAATTCATTGGGAAAAATTAAAATCTAATCGCAAAGAAAGATTCCGTCTATTGCATATAAGTACAGATGAAGTGTTTGGATCATTATCAGATTATGGTCAGTTTAATGAAAGGACCAGATATGATCCTCGTTCACCTTATTCATCAAGTAAGGCATCGAGTGATCATTTAATGAAAGCTTGGCATCATACTTATAATATGCCAATAATAGTTACTAATTGTTCGAACAATTTTGGACCTTGGCAGTATCCTGAAAAGTTAATCCCTGTAGTAATTTCAAAAATCCTCAATAACAAAAAAATTCCCATTTACGGCAATGGACTTAATGTTAGAGATTGGCTCTATGTTGAAGATCATATTAATGCTCTGATTTTAATTGCTAGAGACGGAATTATTGGAAGTTCTTACTGCATAGGCGGTCATGGCGAAATGAATAATCTAGAACTAGTTAATGAGATTTGCAAAATGTTGGATAAAAAAATTAGAAAAAATGATAGCTCAAAACTTATAGAATTTGTTGATGATAGAAAAGGACATGACAAAAGATATTCAATTGACTCGTCTTTAATAAAAAAAAATTTCAATTGGAAACCCAAAAATAATTTCAAACATAACTTAGAAATAACAATTAATTGGTATTTAGATAATCAGCATTGGTTTAAATAGCTGTAGTTTACTTAAGTGTTAGATTTTTTCCATTCAGGTACTAGTTCACTTAATAAAGCTAAAGCTTTATCCTCAGATTGTTCCTTAAAATATTTTTCTAAAACCTTTAATTTTTCAAAAAATTTTGACGGGACAATCTTTTTTTCATTAGTCTTAAATATTAACGGATGCTCTGTTTTCAAAGCTTCTCCATCTATCAATAACTCTTCATACAATTTCTCCCCTGGTCTTAAACCTGTAATATTTATTTCAATATCGCCATTTTGATTATCTTTATCTTTCAGAGACATCCCACTTAACAAAATCATTTGTTTTGCTAAATGACTTATCAATACTGGTTCTCCCATATCAAGTAAAAAAAGATCTCCGCCTTTCGATAGAGAAATAGATTGTATTAGTAAAATACAAGCCTCATCAATAGTCATAAAATACCTTATTACTTTTTCATGAGTTAGTGTTATTGGTCCTCCCTCTTTGATTTGTTTTAAAAATAAAGGAATTACAGAACCAGAGGATCCTAAAACATTTCCAAATCTAACCATTGAAAAAATTGTTGAATTATTATTTTTTTTTATTATATTTTTTTCTTTTCCCGCAAAAGCTAATACTATTAACTCTGCTAGTCTTTTTGAAGCGCCCATCACATTGGTTGGACGAACTGCCTTGTCAGTTGATACGAAGATTAGATTTCTTATCTTAAAATCTATCGCAACTGAGCATATTACTTTTGTTGACATTACATTATTTGAAAGACCGGCTAGAGGGTTAGCCTCAACTAAAGGTACATGCTTATATGCAGCAGCATGAAAAATTGTTTTTATATTATTTTCTTGAAAAAGCTTTGATAAAGCTTTTTCATTTCTGCAATCTTGGAGTACAGGTAAAATTTCCACACTAGAATTTATCTCTAATAATTCTTGATGAGTAAGATACAGTGCATATTCTGATATCTCTAGTAATATCAATTTTTTTGGTTTTAATGCAATCAATTGCTTACAAAGCCCTTTCCCAATGGATCCGCCGGCACCAGTTACTAAAACCTCAACATCATTTACTCCAGGACCTGTTAATTTTTCTATTGGTTTAACTGAATCTCTACCTAATAATTCTTCAATTGAAATTGGCTTAAGCAAATCAAAACTTGTTTTCCCAGAAACAAATTTATCCAAGGAAGGTAACTCTAAAAGAGGAACTCCAAGCTTCTTTAAATTATTAATGATTTTTAATTTCGAAGATCTTTTTATATTTGAATCTGAAATTAATACTTGATTGATTTTGCCTTCAAAATAATCTAAATCATTTGAACTATAAATAGGCTTTCCATAAATATTTAAACCTACCAAATCTGGAGAGTCATCTATAAAAGCAATAATTTCATATGAATTTTCTTTCCTAATAATTGAAGCAAGTCTTGCAGATTCTTTATCAGCGCCATAAATTATTACTTTTTTAGGTTTATTCTTCTTTTTTTTAATATATCGAAAAATAAAATCTCTTAAAGAAAATCTTATTATGCCTGAGAAAATACTAATAAATAAAAAAAGAATAAAAAAGAAATTTGAATTTACATTAAAAGGTAAAAATTTATCGAATAAAATATATATGAATAGAATAAAAAAATTTCGATAAATTATTTTATAAAAATCTTCGATGCTCGCATATCTGCTCAGACTTTTATACTGCCCAGAAATAACATAAATTGGAATTATTATGGATAAATGTAAATAAGAGTATTTAAAATTATTTATAAAAAAATATTTATTTGATAGTAAGAAACTTGATAAAAATAAAGCTTGAAAGAATATAAAACAATCAATTAACAACAACGCTATTTTTCTAAGTATTGCTTTGTCGAAATTAAAAGTAAATTTTTTTATAACATTCTTTGAAAAATTTTTTTTATAGAAAAACTGATTTCTCATTTATTTATTTAACAATATAATTATCTAAAATCAATACTAAAAGGTAAAGCGACATTTTTATCAAGATAACATCCAAAAATAAAAATTAATACACAAGTAAAAAAGGAAATTAATAAACCTCCAAAGCATAAAGATATAGATATTAATATTGAAGAAGTAATGTACAAGGATGATACTGCAGAATGCTTTAATCCTGCTTGATTCAATCTTTGATATAAATGTAATTTATGAGCTTTAAAAATATTTTGTTTATTGATATATCTTCTTAAAACACATGTAAATGCATCAAAAATAATAGGAAAAGAAACTAATAATATTCCTACATTTTCTTTATATTTTAAATTAGATAAAAGAATTGCCACAAAAATGGCTCCTAAAAAAGTACTACCAACATCACCCATAAATAACTTAGATGGATACCAATTCCAAATGAAAAATGCAAATAAAGATGCGATTAGTGATATTAACCAATTTAATTCCAAAAGATAAAATGCGGTAATCAAAATTATCAACATTGACCCAGCAACTAATCCATCAATCCCATCCATAAAATTAATGAAGTTTATAATGGCAGTTCCTGAAAAAGTTAATAATAATACGAGAAATATAAAGAAAAATAAATTTAAATCTATAAAAGAAATTAAAAAATTTTTATACAAAATTGAATTTACTACTAATAATAAGACCACCAAAATTTGGGAAATATATCTGAATAATGACGAGATATTAAACTTATCATCTATTAAACTAACCATTGAAAAAATTGAACAAATCAATATTTCATAATTTTTATCTAATAGAGAAAAAAATAAAGAAACTAAAATAAAGGAAATACCACCTGCTCTAGCTTTAACTACATTGTGAGAGCTTCTTTTATTAGGTTTGTCAGGAAAATATTTGTTTAAAAAAGGCAATGTAACGTATATTAAAACCCAACTCAATACAAAGGGGATTAAAGTTCTTATTATAAAATCATTTTTTGTTAATAAATTGAGACTAGAAAACATTTTCTTTATACCAATTAGCAGTTCTTTTTATACCATCTTCAAAACTGTAAGGTGGAGTCCAATTTATTTGTTTCTCAACCTCATCTGAATCAATAACTAAAGAATTATTTAATCTTGAAAATTGATCTCTTTTGCCTAAAAAGTAGAATATTAAATTTAAGACTTTTGATGGAAAATAAAATAATCTTGATCCATACCCAAATGCAAAATATAACTTATCTATTAAAGTACAGGTTTTTATAGTGTTACCGTCAGAAGGTAAGATTATTTTATTGGACGTTTTTTGGTTAGTTATACAGTTAGCTATCAAATCAACAAGATTACCCAAAAAAATAAATGAACGCTCTTTTTTTAAATCTTTAAAAGGAAGAGGAATCCCCCTACTTGTTAATTTCATTAGACTATTAAAATTAGCTTTTACTCTTGGACCATAAACTAGAGGAGGTCTAATAATGACAAGTTCAATATTTGATGAATTTGAAATTTCTTTTAAAAGAATTTCAGTTTGGTATTTTGAAATTGAATAATTACCATGTGGATTTGGTTTTGATTTTGATGAAAATTTTTCATTATTATTCGTATATTCTCCGTTTACTTTGATAGAACTTAAAAAAATAAATTTTTTAACTCCTAACTTGATTGATTGCCTAAAAAGATTACATGTGCCTTCAATATTTAATTCATTATAGTATGAAAAATCACGTTGATTTTGATCATGAACTACTGAAGCACAATGAACTACAATATCAATATTATCTAAGGCTAATGCCCAATTAGTTTTACTATTTATAGTATCTATTTGAAATAAACCTTCTCTCTTATATCTCTGAATTCTTCTAACTAAATATCCTTTTTCTTCTAAAAAATTGCATAATTCAAATCCAATAAATCCATTTGCCCCAGTTACCGCTACTTTAATTTTTTCTTTCATTATTAAAATTCAGCCTAAAGCAATTTGAACAACTTTCCTATAGTCTTTTACAATTTGACTCCAAAGATATCTGTCTGAAACGACTTTTTTTAATTTATCCATATTGGATGGTTTAGAGTCTGCATTTAAAAAAGCTTTTTCAAGTGTTATTTGATTTGAAAAATAATTTACCAAATTATTAGTTGTGTATCTATTAAATTTATTATCATGCGCGATAATATTCAAGCCTAATGACATTGCCTCAACTAGTGAAGGATTTGTACCTCCAACTGTATGTCCATGAAAGTAAATACTTGAATTTGATCTTAATGCTCCCAATATGATTGGATCATAAATAGGATCTAATAATTTTATATTTTTATATTGTGAATATTTATTTTTCAGTTCAATACCATATTTTGATTTTTTCCAATTACCAATAAATAAAAGAAGATATTTTGTTTTAGCTGCCAATTCTAAGCACATATGAACATTATTTTCAGGTTCAATCCTGCATACAGAAAACATGTAAGGATTTTCAAAAAATGTTTCTGGAATCAAGTTTGAGGATCTATCAAGTGCTACTTTTTTTGCATTATCCCCCCCGTAAGGTATATAAAAAGTATTTTTTTTTGATCTAAATTTAATTAGATTTGAAAATATTGAGGGATGATCTGCCACTACATAATTTGAAAAAATAGATGCTACATAGAAAGAAATTTTGAGAAATAATTTTGTCCATAAAGACCATTTTCCTCTTTCCCATTCTTCCCCATCTGGATTAAGTATTATTTTTAAACCTAAAAACCTAAAAAATGGGACAAATAATCCCCCTGAGCAACCAAGCATAATACATAAACCACCCGCTTTTAATGCTCTATACATGCATACAAAATCATAAAATATACTTTGGCTGCCATTCGCCTTAAGATCAATAAAATCAATATAAGCGCCTTCGTAGTAATTTATATTTTTGTCGCCATCATATGTACTTGTATGGCAGTATACTTTGTAAGAATTTGATAATTCTTTTGAAAGGTTAACAAGTAAATTGTCCCAACCACCGTACCTGCCGGGTAACCCATTAGTTCCAGACAAAAATATAGTTTTAAAATTCATATCCATATTTATCACCTAATACCAATAGAGTACATATATTTTTTAATTGGTTCAGAAAGTAGTTCGGATGCTTCAGCAGTTATATGCCCATTGTTAAAATACAACAATATTCCGTCCTTTTCAAATCCGCAGAATTTTTTCTCGCATAGCAGATGTCTTAGCGGAAGATAGTGAGAAAGAGTAGATATTTCTGATATATGATCGCCAATTTTATCCAAATCTATTTGCATTGTATTTATTATGTCTATAGGTATTTTTTTTGAAGGGAATGGTCTATACCATTGTTTCATAGCCATTGATGGATCACCAACTCCTGGCAAGTCATCTAAAAGGATAAAAAAGTGTCCATCTCTATCAATTACAGCTCTTGCAAGTTTCTCGTAAACCTTCTTTTGGTTATTTGAAATTTTTTTGATTGATCCCTGCCTCCAATCATTTCCAACAATAACTACATCACCAGGTGAAATTGATTTAACAAACTCTCCTACCAAATAGTTATTGCCTACACAATTCATCTTTGAGTGGTTCAATTTTCTTGCATCAGAGATTGATATATAACCGCACTTCCATCCAACGGTTGCCATAAATACTCTTTCTGGGAATGCTTTTCTAATTCCAAAAGCATAATTTGCGGCATGTGAATCGCCAAAAATATAAATTCTACTAGTATTTTGAGGTGATGGTTTTGATGTTGAAAGACATTCATCAAAATCCTCCTCTTTTACTGGTTTGGAGAAGTGGCATTTTGCGAGTTGTCTGACTTCCATGCTGTTTTTTTTGCTTGACCATCCATTATTATTTGCAAAAACAATTTCTTTATTGCCGTTCAATTGATCTGTAGAATGAACGGTAGCTTTTGGATTAGAAAATAAGTAAATATATTGATTTGTGGTAAGGCCAGAAATTCTTACTTTTGATAATAAATTGAGACTCCCAGCAAGAGTAACTAAAACTCCCCCACCAACTATCAAGGTTTTCCATCTCTTCCCAAACCAGTTGCCTTTACGTAAAGGTGTTTCGATATATCGATATGATAAAACTGCCAGACCAAACATCAGTGCAATTTGAAAAGGAACTGACCACCAATAAATCCCTATTGTCCAACGACTAATAGAAAGAATTCCCCAATGCCAAAGATATAACGAATAAGATATTAAACCTAAATAAACGATTTTGGGATTGGTGAAAAATTGATATGTTCTTGTTTGATTCTTCAAGGATGCAATTAGGACGGAAGTGAGCAAAACCACTGTAATTGTTGATACTGTTGCAAACGACTTTGGTAGGTACATCACTAAGACAATCAAAAAAAGTAATGAAATTGGTGGCACTTTCCCTAATATTTTTTCTACAGATGCTCTTTTTTGAAAAGTGATAAAAATAAGACATCCTACTGCCATTTCCCAAAACCTTGTTGGCATTAAAAAATATGCTGCCGATTGGTTAGTTGGATAAAGATACAAGAATCCAATTAGCGAGGCAATTGTGAATGAACCAACCATCAAAAAAAGGTTGCGAGCACCATTTTTCGTTTGTCTTCCAAACCCAGAAAACCAAGTTAAAAAAGGGAAAACAATATAGAATTGCTTTTCAACACCAAGAGACCAGGTGTGAGTAAATACATTAAGTTCTGTTGACTGAGCAAAGTAGTCCGTTGATTGCCTTAACAGATATAGATTTGATAACCCAAATAAAGAAGTCCAACCTGTTATCAAGGATAATCTAGGCGCTGGATTGAATAAGCAGATTGCAATACTCATAGTTAAAACAAAAACTTATAGCGCTGGCACTAATCGTTTAATCCTTCGTTCGTAAAATCCGCTGATGAAGTCCTTGAAGTTTTTACTTTCTCTTTGATAAAGAGATGATGTTATAACAAATCCTGAAATTACAAAAAAGATATCTACTCCGAGGTATCCATTAGGCAGTATGTCTTTATTGATGTGATTTATGATGACAGCGATTACTGCAAATGCTTTTAGACCATCAATCTCTGGACGATATCGACTTTTTACAGATAAATTATTTTCCTTGATATCTGG
>MDTG01260733.1_pt1 | contig 29817 bp, 28 predicted proteins | sample 811421 | NCBI WGS metagenome assembly MDTG01 (sample SAMN05326645, study PRJNA326480) | marine metagenome | isolation source: seawater | place: Pacific Ocean: South East | collected 2011 | reverse complement strand
AGCGCAGTAATGCGTGCAGCTGACCAGTACTAATAGCTCAATTGGCTTGATTTATGCACTGAAAAAAATTTTTATTGAAAAGATATTAATTAATTAATTTATTCACTTTTTAAACTTAAATACCTACTAAGATCTTCTGGAGTTCCTAAACCCCACATTTCTTTCACTTTCTTTATTTTTATTTTACCGCCTCTTTTAATTAATTCATTATAAACAGGACATACATAGAACTCATTATTATGTTTGATATCGTTTTTAATCATTGTCTCTGCACAACTAATATAATCTTTTCCTTTCTTATAAAAGTAAATTCCAACAGTAGCATTATTTGAAATAGGTTTTTTTTCTGCTACCTCTGTTACAAAACCTTTTTTATTTACCTTTGCATATGACCATTTGGGGTGAGTTGACTCAAATGTAAGAATTCCTCCGTCTATTTTATCATTATTAAAAAAGTACATAGTTTCATTACTATCCCATTCTATATATTGATCTGAATTAGATATTATTAAAGGATTTGAATTGTTAATAAATTTTTTCGCTTTTAAAACAGTATCTGCTGCACCTTTAGTTATCTGATTGAGAGTAATTACTTCACAACCAGGTTTAATAATATTCAACATCTCTTTTACATTATATTTTTTGATATGTTCTTCTAAACAAATGAAAATATACTTTCCTTTAATATTGATATTTTCTACAACTGTTTGGATCATTGGTTTTCCATTTACCTCAATTAATGGTTTTGGAAATGAATATCCGGCTTCTTGAAATCTTGAACCTCTACCAGCCATTGGTATTACTATATTAAGATTTTCTTGTATCCATTCAATTTTACTTGAATAATTTTCTTGAGATTTATTTAATTCGCTTAATTTTTCATTTATTAGACTCAATTCAACATCTTTTAATTTACTCACTGGAAATAAATGCGCTCCTGCATTGAAAACTGACTGCCTACCTATGTGACTATCTTCAATAATTAAAGTTTCTTTTGCGGGTACATCACATTCAATCATACATTTATAAAACATTTCAAAATGAGGTTTCGGTTTTTTTATTTCCTCATTTGATATCGTAAAATCAAAATACTTTTGAACACCCAATGCTTTAAGACAAGTGTTTACTGTTGATCTAATTGCATTACTTGCACAGGCAATTTTGTATTTATTTCTAAGGGTTGAAAGAATACTTATTAACTTTTTATTTTTTTTAATTGATTTCTTTAAAAGTTTTTCAGTCTCAATTTTTTTAATCTTATTTATTTGAGCATTATATTTTATTGGAAGTTTCTTAAATTTATTAAGCAATTTCAATTTTTCTTTTGTAGGTCTTCCATCATAATAATTATGATGTTCTTCATCTGAAATAATAAATCTTAATCCTGCTTTTTTTTTAATTGCGGTATTTAATGCCTTTCTATGTATTTCTTTAGTCTCAACCAAAACTCCATCTAAATCAAATATTATAAGTTTAATCATTTGTAGTTTATTATGTTATCTGAGCAAATTCCTGAAAATTTTTTTAATTCTAAATTTTTACCTTCTGGCTTTACAGCTATTGTATTTTCACCACCATCTATTCCTGGAAAAGCCCAAATATAATTTTTTGATGTAAGAGTATATTTATCTGTATCGTGAAAAAAACAGTGAATATCATTTTCTAACATTTTTTGTAGAGACTCAAAATTCTTTGCATGACACCAAAAAGGGTTATTTTTTAAATAATCTTTAGATACTTTGTCAACTGGATTGTCGTGACCAAGATAAAATTCATCCTTTTTAAACCAAACATCTATTTCGACATCAAACCCATTCTTAACTGCCTCGTTAATATAATCAATTTTATTTTCTCTTAATTTATTTACACCATCTATATTTCCTCTGTGGCTAATTAATATCATCTAAATTTCAAATTTATTAAAAAAACTTTTATCACAATTATTTCTGTTTTTTTCAAAGAATTTTTTTTGATTATTTATTATTGTTAGATAAAAAAACTCCAAAAAAATTTTTACTAATTCGATAGATTGTTTTAAAAGCTTTACATTAGATATTTGGTCTTCTTCTTTCCATGATTGAGGCAAAAATATTACTTTATTTTTATACATGCCAAAAATAATTAAATAGTAATCAAATGTAAGATTTAATGGAAAGTTTTTAAATGGAACTTCTTTAATAAAACTTTTATTATAGAGGTCAAGCCCCGATCCTATATCGTATAATTTCTTTTTTAATATTAAGCTGAATAAAAAATTGAAAAATTTATTTCCAATTATTTTTAGTTTTGAATATCCCAATAATTTAGACTTTGGGTGGAATCTTGAAAACTTTATCCATTCAAAATTTTTAACTTCGTTTTCTACTTTTATGAAATCTTCAATATCTGCTTGATCATCACCGTGCATTACAAGAAGTTGATCGTTGTTACTTTTTAAGAAATAATCAAAGATATTTATATGAGATCCTCCAAGATTAATATTATTTTCGTTTTGATAAATTTTAACATTTTTCAAACTATTTTTCTTAACAAATTCACTTATTTCTAACAGCGTATTATCTGAACTTTTATTTTCAATAAATATTATTTCGTTAAATTTACTAATATGTTTTTTAATACTTTCTAAAACACGTATGATTTGTTTTTCACAGTTGTAAGCTGGTATTGCTAAAATTATCTTTGCCATTTAATTTTGTATTTTAAGAAAAATATCATAATTAAAGTAAACAATAAACCAAATATAGAAATTATTCTAATTATCAAAAAATTATAATTTTCATATTTTAAAATAATCTTTTCATAAGGTTGAAGTCTAATTGCATGAAAATCAGGATTTATTGAGAATATTTTATTTTTTTTATTCCAATAATTATCTGAGATAATGGGTAATACATAATTTATTTCTTTATTTGATGTATTTGTAATTTCATAATTTAAATTTTTAAGTCTCTTAAAATTCACGACATTAGTTTCAAAAAAAAAATCTTTTTTAATTAAACATAGAATAACATTATAAAGACCACAATTATGATCTTTAATTTGATCTACTGAGTTAATATTAACCAAAACACTATTTTGTTCTTTTAAACTCAAAATTAATATTTTTTCATTAACTGTTTTAAACTCACCGATTTTTTCATAATTTTTTGTATTAATTTTAGATAAATTTTTTTCATATATTAAAAGTTTACCGATCCTAAAAATATTTAAAAAAATTTGATTATTAATTTCTGAATATTCTGGGTATATGCTTGCATACATTTTAAATTCAGGATCTCTTAATGAATTTAGTTTTTGGTTTTTTATCCAAGTATTAAAAGGATAAATATCATATTTAACGAAACTTTTTGTATTTAAGATGTTTAAATTAATCAGTTCTGGGATTTTTAAGTTTTCAATATCATCATAAAGATCTGGCGAAATATAAACTTTATCAAATTTATTGGTTGAAACTAATTTTTTTAAATCTAAAATTTGATTTTGTTTTAGTTCATTTACTTTATTAAATTTGTATTTGAAATTATTTTTTAAATACACATATGACTCTACAAAAGATAATAGAGATAAAAATAGGCATAATTTTAAAAAAATTTTTATTATTGGTTTTGCATTGATAAATAATCTAATAAATAGAATAAAACAAATAATATTTAAAATATCCCTCAAAACCCAAGTGCCAGAGAAGACCGAAAATAGCCACCTATGGGGTATAAAAGATAAAATAAAAAAAATTAAAAGAATTAAATTTAAATAGTAAATATCTCTTGATTTTTTTTTAAATAAAATCCAAAAAGAATATATAAGACTTACAAAAATTATTATTCCATAACTTGGTAATCTTGCATTAGGAGGATAAATCTCTTTTTGAATGTCAATTCCTAAAGTATAAGATAAAAATTTATTACAAATATATATTATTCTCTCAATTAGATAAAAATAATCCTTTAAAATATAACCTTCATGAAATGCTGTAATGTTATCTTTAGTTGAAAGATAAACACTTGTGAGTGAGTAAGTTTTTTCTAATATAATAATAAAAAAAAGAAAAATTCCTAAATAAAAAAATTTATTTTTAAGAAAAAAATATTGATTATTCATTATGATAAAAGGGAATAAAAAAAATATTAATGAAATACCAAATCCTAAATGTCCATTAATAATTATTAAGGATATAACTAGTAAAATTTTAAGATAATCCTCAAATTCTCTTTTTTTAAGAAATTTAATTGAGTAATATATTGTGGGAAAATATAGAGTATAAGTTGTAAAACAAGATAGCCAATCAGTATAATATAGATAGCTAAAATTTGAAAATAAAAATAATATAAATAAAGATAAATAAAAATATTTTTTTTTGAAAATTAATTTATTAATTTTTTGAAAAAATAAAAATTGAATGGAAAGATTAAATATTATTGTAGTATTAAAGAAAATTTTGTAATCAAAAATTAATAAATTTGTCGGGTAAAAGAATAGCCCTTGACCTAGTGGAAGCCCAACACCTGGACCTAGTTGGTCAATATAATTTGAATTAAGAGTTAAAAAATTAAAATCTCGAAATAAATAGAATAGACTAAAAATTCCTGCTTTTAGTTCCTCGTTATCAATTAACCCAAATTTATTCAGAGGAAATAAAATTAAAAAAAAAGAAAATAGAAATATTAATAATTTTGTATAATTAGCATGTATTGTCTTAGAAAAAAATTTCATGTAGGCTAATATTAGATCAATTCCTATAAATTTAAATAAATGAATATTTTTAAATATAACATACCTGTTTTATTCAACTTTTTTTTATTGTCCCATATAATAATTTGGACCATTGTACCTAGTATCACCAATCAAAATTTACCTCTAGATGTGATAGAAGCTTTAGCATGGGGTAGTAATTTAGATTGGGGATTTAATAAACATCCCCCTGCAAGTGCTTTTTTTTCTGAAGTTTTTTTTCAAATTTTTGGACCACTAGACTGGGTCTATTACTTAATGAGTCAAATTTTCGTAATAACTGCATTTTATTTTGTATTTAAATTATCCCAAGAAATTTTTCATAATGGCAAATTAAGTTTAATTTCAGTATTATTACTTGAGTCAATATTTTTTTATAATTTTACTACTCCAGAATTTAATGTAAATGTTTGCCAATTGCCTTTTTGGTCATTGGTTGTTTATTATTCTTGGAAGATTTATTCTTCAAATAGGATTGAATTTAATGATTGTTTTTTACTTGGAATATTCGCCGCATTAGGATTCTTATCGAAATATCTTTTTATTTATCTTCTTGCCTCTATTATTTTACTATTTATTTATTCAATATTTTTTAAAAAAATGAAAAAATTGGATTTTAAGTATTTTTTAATCTTTGAAATATTTATAATTTTATTAGTACCACACTTTGTTTGGCTCTATAATAATGATTTCATTACTATATTTTATGGTTTAAAAAGAACTGGGCCAGAGGTTACAGAGATAATTAATCATCTTAAGTATCCAATAATTTTTTTAATTAAACAAATTGCGATATTAATTCCATTTTTTTTTATGATTTGGTTATTGATTGAAAAAATTAAAATCAAAAAAAATCTTAAAGATAAAAAATTATTATTCTTAATTTTTGTGAATTTATTACCTATTATTTTAATGATTATTACATCAATAATATTAGGATCAAAAACTAGAACAATGTGGATGACACCATTTTATTTATTTTTCGGTGTATTATTTGTTTACCTATTTCAATCAGTGATTAATTTAAATAAAATCAAATCATTTCTATTTGGCTTTATATTTTTGTTTTTTTTATCACCAATTCTTTATTCATATATCTCAATTTCACAAACAGATAAGAGAACAGATTATCCAGGAAAAAATATTTCAAAAAAGGTACAAGATAAATGGGATGAGGAATTTAAAAAACCTATTAACATAGTTTTGGGTAACGAATGGAGCGCTGGAAATTTATCCTATCATTTGAAATCACGTCCGGTCTGGGAAGGTGAAATAGAGATAAGTAAGTTAAATAATCTCAAATCATTTATTTGTATAGACGACATTTGTGTAGGCAATAGATGAATTATTTGTTAAATATTTAAAAAATGAATGTTCTTCCAAACAAAACTTCAAACAAAAAATTTGGATATTTTTTTACTGTTATTTTTTTTTTAATATCTATTTATTTTTTTAGTTTAAATAATTCAAATTTATTTTATTCAATGTTGATTATAAGTTTATTTTTTTTAATAATTTCTTATTTAAGAGATCATTGGCTCAAAGAACTTAATAATAGTTGGTTTAGATTAGGGTTGTTTTTGAGCAAAATAATTTCACCAATAATAATTGGTATAATATTTTATTTCCTTATCACACCTTTTGGTATAATTAAGTGGATTATAAGTGGAAGAAATAAAAAAAATATCAAAACAAACTGGAGAAGTTATAGTAAAATTAAATCTGAATTTAAAAATCCATTTTAGTTATCATGCTTGAATTTATTAAAGATGTTTACACATACCTTAAGGTAAGAAAAAAATTTTGGCTATTACCTATAATAATAGTTCTCGCACTAGTAGGTGGGCTATTATTTGTTAGCCAAGGTTCTGTAGTAGCTCCGTTTATTTATACTATTTTTTAACAATAAATTGAAAAAAATATTTTAAAACAATTGCAACTATTCAATGAGCATAAAAATTTTAGGAATTTCATGTTACTATCACGATAGTGCAGCAGCTTTATTGATAGATGGAGAAATTATTAATGCCGTTCAAGAGGAACGATTTACTAGAAAAAAGCATGATAGCAATTTTCCAAAAAACTCTATTAAGTTTATTTTAAAAGAAAACAAAATAAATTTAAATGAAATTGATTATATAGTTTTTTATGAAAAACCTTTTTTAAAGTTTGAGAGACTTCTAGAGACATACATTGATAATATACCCTTTGGTTTTAAATCTTTTAATAAATCAATGCCAATTTGGGCTAAAGAAAAACTTTTTCAAAAACAAAATATTTATAGAGAATTAAAGGAAATTGATGATAATTTTAAAGATAAGTCAAAATTAAAGTTTGTAGAGCACCATGTTAGTCATGCAGCTAGTGCTTATTATCCTTCACCTTTTGATAGTGCAATTATTTTTACTGCTGATGGTGTTGGTGAGTGGGCTACGACTACAGTTGGGATAGGAAAAGAAAATAAGATTAATTTATTAAAAGAAATTATTTACCCAGATTCTTTAGGTCTATTATATTCTGCATTTACTTATTACTGTGGTTTTAAAGTAAATGATGGAGAATATAAACTTATGGGCTTAGCCCCATATGGAAGTCCTATTTATAAGGATTTAATTTATAATAATTTAATTGAAGTTAATGAAGATGGTGCTTTTAAGCTAAATCAAAATTTTTTTAGTTATTCTACAGGTTTAACTATGGTGAATTCGAACTTTGAAAAATTATTTGGTAGAAAAGTAAAAAAAAATGATGAAAAAATTGATCAATTTTACATGGATGTAGCAGCATCTATACAAATTGTTCTTGAAGAAGTAATTTTAAAAATTTGTAAGTCTATTAAAGCAGAATACAAAATTTCTAATTTATGTTTAGCAGGAGGTGTAGCATTAAATTGCGTAATCAATGGAAAAATCGAAAAAGAAAAAATTTTTGATAATATATGGATACAACCAGCCGCTGGCGATGCGGGAGGAGCGTTAGGTTCTGCTTTATATCTTTGGAATAATCTTAAATCTCAAAAGGAAGAAAAATTTAAAAAAAAAAAAATAGATACTATGAAAGGGTCTTTTCTTGGTCCTTCTTATAACAATAAAGAAATTAAAATTATTTTAGATCAAATAAACGCTAAATATGAATATATGGAGGAGGAAAATTTAATAGAGTTTGTGGCTAAAAGAATTTCAGATCAAAAAATTTTTGGTTGGTTTCAGGGTAAAATGGAATTTGGACCCAGAGCTCTAGGAAATAGATCAATAATTGCTGATCCTACTTCAAGTGAAATGCAAAAAAATTTAAACTTAAAGATTAAGTTTAGAGAAAGCTTCAGGCCTTTTGCCCCGGCAATACTCGAAGAAGAAGTTCAAAATTGGTTTAAAACAAATTGTAAAAGTCCGTATATGCTTTTAGTTTCAGAAATTTTAAATGATAAAAGAATTAGGCCATCTTTGAACGAAGAAAATTTAAAAGGTATTGATAAACTAAATGTCAAAAGATCGATAATTCCAGCAGTTACTCATGTTGATTACAGTGCAAGAATACAAACTGTAAATAAAGAGAATAATTATTTATTTTATAAACTAATTGAAAAATTCAAAGAAATAAGAAAAGTACCAATTTTAGTAAATACCTCTTTTAATGTTAAAGATGAACCTATTGTAAATACTATTGAAGATGCATATAGATGTTTTTTGATTACTAATTTAGACTTTTTAGTATGTGGGAACTACATTCTTGATAAAAAAAAACAGTATTAATTATGGATTATTTTAAAGAAAAATTGATATCAGATAATAATGGGATTTATCAAAAAGAAACAAAAAATGAGGTTACACAATTAATCGAAAAGTTTTATAAAACTAAACCTTTTCCCAACTATAAAAAAGATGAAAATAAGAGTTCTATATTAAAAGTAGGAGACAATAATTTTGTTGCAAAAAGTATTAAAGAAAAATTTAAATTTGATAAAAAAATTTTAGAAGTTGGAGCGGGTACATGTCAACTTTCAAATTATTTAGCAATAGGAACTAACAATAGAATATTTGCATTAGATACAACGATTGAGTCACTTCAACTTGGAAAGAAATTTTCAGATGAAAATTCTATAAAAAATATTACCTTTATTAAGGCAGATTTATTTGATGATTTGTTTGTCCACAATACTTTCGATTTAGTTTGGTGCAGTGGAGTTCTACATCATACTAATAATCCTTATGAAGGTTTTCAAAACATTCAAAACTTTGTTAAGAAAGACGGCTACATTATCGTAGGTCTTTATAATAAAATTTTTAGAGTTAAGACTGTAATAAGACAATTTTTGTTTAAATTTTTTGGAAAAAAAATTGTAATGAAATTAGATCCCCATTTAAGAAAAATTAAATATGAGAGTGAAAAAATTGACGCATGGATTAATGATCAATACGAACATCCTATTGAAAGCATGCATACTTTTGATGAAGTCTTAAATTGGTTTGACTTGAATGATTTTGAATTTATAAACTCTATTCCAAGTATAGATAATTTTAACGCAAACAAAATATTTAAGAAAAGTAATAAAAGAGATAAGTTTTCTAGAATTATGACTCAGTTTTTTTCAATTTTTTCACCATTATCAAATGAAGGTGGATTATTCATAATCGTTGGGAAGAAAAAATGAATACCTTTTTTAATAAAGAGTTTTTATTAGTAAAATTTCCAATATTATTTCCAATAATTTATGGATTAGTACTTTTTAATTTTCCTACATTCGAAACATTATTGATTTTTCTTACAATCTTGTTATTAGCTGAACCTCACTTTGGTGCCACATGGCCTTTTTTTATAAATAAAACAAACAGTAATCATATTTCAGAAAATAAAATATCTTTAGTATTTATACCAATTATCATTTTATTTTCATGTTTAATTGGATTCTTCTTTTTCAACAAAATATTTTATTTAATATTTTTTGCTGCAAACGTGTATCATGTAACTCGACAAAGCTTTGGTATTTCTAAACTTTATTCTAAAGATGTTTTGAACACAAGTTTTCAAGAAAAAAATATTTATTTTTTTAACCTACTATTTTTTTTAGTTGCTTATTTAAGATTTTTTTTAGAAATTGATATCTCCGATATCAAAATTTATTTAAATTTATTTGTACTAATCGTATTATGCTTTGTAATAATTTTATATTTATACAAGTTTGGATTTAATCAAAATATATTTACTCTTATTACTGGTTGTCTAATTTTCTATCCTGCTTGTTTTGTAGATAATCCTGTTCACGTAATTCTAATGGGTGTAACTATGCATTTTTCACAATACCTTTTCTTAACAAATAAAGTTGTTATTGGTAGAAAAAATGAAAACAGTAATAATCTTTTGAAAACTAGATATTCAATGTACTTTATTTTGATTGCAGTTATTTATGGAAGTGTAATGGCTTCTCTTTCTATGTTTGGAAAATATGAGGAACAAGTTTTCAAAAACTTAATTATTATTCCGATCATAGGTCAGATATTACATTTTTATTTAGACTCACAATTATGGAAATTTAGTTTGAAACATAATAGAGATAGTGTTCTTAAATATTTAAGTAATTAAATTCACAATCTAATATAAAAAAAGGTTTAATTAAAAATTATTTAAAATATAGTTTCTTTCATGGCATATAAAAATCCTAAGAACTTTTTGTATTATCTTTTAAACTTAATATTTTTAATCTCTATTATTATTTTATTATTTTCATCGTATAAGTATTTAACCGTAATTGAGTATTATAAATTATTTTACAAAAAATTTTTGATATTTTTTTTAATTTCAAGTTTATTTATCTATATATTACGAAAATTTTTTAATAAAAATATTCAAATGTACTTTTGTATTTTAGCTACATCATTTTTTGTTGGTCTACTAACTATAGAAGTATTATTTACATTTAATTCAAAGGTAAAAATTAATGATATCGAAATAAGAGCAAATCAAGCAAAAAAATTGGGATTACCTTTCGACAAAACATCAAAATATGAATTTTATCAAAATTATTTGAAAAGAGGAATTGACGTGATGCCAAGTATTCCACCAAATGACTTTTTTGTAAATTATAAAGATTTTAAAACAAGTGATAGTCTGTATGCTTTATCAGGAGCATCAAATATCTTAACTATATTTTGTAATGAAGGTGGTAAAAGAGTTACTTATAATAGTGATAGATACGGTTTTAGAAACAATGATATCATTTGGGAAAATGAGACAGTAGATTTTGTATTATTAGGAGATTCTTTAGCCCAAGGCGCTTGTGTAGATGATGCTGATACTATTCATGAAAGAATTATATTTTACACAAAAAAAAAATTTTTAAACCTTGGTTATCAAGGTCATGGTCCGTTGATGCAATTAGCATCACTCAAAGAATATGCAAAATTTAAAAAACCAAAGAAAATTATTTGGTTTTATTCAGAAACGAATGATATTGATAATCTTATTTATGAATATCAGTGGGATATTTTTAGAAATTATCTTGACGAAAAAAAACCTCTACAAAATTTGATTGATAATCAATTAAATCTAGATATCGAACATAAAAAAATGGTTTCAAGTATCTACGGTAATAAACAAACAGGTGATAGAGAAAATAGAGATAACGAAATAGATATTTATTTTACAATTAAAGGTATCCTAAAATTTTATCATTTACGTGAATTTATTAGTTTTTTTATTCCACGAAAATACTCGCTAACCTTACAATACTATAGTCCATTAGAAACCTTTGATCTTTATAGTCAAATTTTAGATGAGGCAGTTGATACAGCAAGAATTTGGGGTGGAAAAATATATTTTGTATATTATCCACATGCTGCAAGATACTTTAATCATGCAGTGCATCCTTATTATTTGAGAAAATATGACGATATAACTGAAATGATTAAGAAAAAAGATATTAAAATGATAGATTTAAGAAAATATGTATTTGAAAATTACGAAGATCTAAAAAGCTTGTACCCCTTGAGACTGAGTGGACATCCAAATGAAAAAGGATATGATTTAGTGGCAAGATATATCTCCAATGTTTTAATGGAGAAATAAAAATGTGTATTGTTATTAAAAAATCAAGATGTACAATTAAGATTAAATTATAATGTCTAATTTAATAGAACAATTTAAAAAAAATATTGGTAATGTTTTATACAAAGATCGATTCAATCTTATTGAAATTGATAATCTTATAGATGAGAGTCTTTTTAAAGAGTTAAGAAATAATTTTCCGGATGAAAAATTTTTTTCTAAACATAATGATTTTGCTATGTCATTTCCTGATGATAATGAAAATTTTAATAGATTTATTGCTGACAATAAAAATTGGCAAAATTTGATCGAACAATTTCAAAGCAAAGATTTTGTAGAATATTTGATGAAATTTTTTCGAATTAATAATGTATATTATAGAAATTCTTGGAAAAAATTCATACCATATTTTAAAGAATCAAAGCTTAATTTTTGTTTTAATATTTCTAAAAACGGTGGTTTTAGTTTACCTCATACAGACAGCTCAAGAAAATTAATTTCATTAGTGTTTTTTTTTGTTGATGATGATTGGTCAAAAAATGATGGTGGTTTTGTAAATTTATACGAACCTATTGATAAGAAATTTGAGCATAATTGGAGAAATGAGAGAGTAGACCCGAAAAACTTAACTGTTATTAATTCTATTTTTCCGAAAAAAAATAAAATTTATGGATTTAAAAAAACTAAAAATTCTTACCACTCGGTAGAAAAAATAGTATCTAAAAATTTGAGTTTAAGAAAGGTTTTAATGATTAATTTGGTATATGCAAACAAATCGGATAGCCCTTATAAGGAAAAAAAATTTTTATTTTTTTAGAGATCTTAAAAGAAGGATGAGTAGACATATAAATGAAAGAAAGTATAATTTAGTTTTTACATGTTTAATAAAGTTATAGATGCATAAAAAAAAATTAAAAAAAACAAAAAAACTATTCAGACAAATAGAAAACACAAGAAAGCAAAATAATACAAATTGGATGGATTTATTGAGAATAGCTTATGTCAGCAATCCCAAAAAAACAGTACAAATTTTAAAAAGAATTTTAAAGAAAGATGAAGCCCTGATTAAACTGGCTAAAAATTTGACAATAGAGTGAAAAAAAGAAATAAAAATTTTCAAAATACCATTGCAAATTTATCTAAACACTACGACGATCTTGTAGAAAAATATGGCAATAATGTTAAAAGTTCACAACAATCAAATAAAAAAACTAGAGACACCAGATTGTTGAACTTAATAAAGTATGTCAATCTTAAAAAAAAAATAACAATTTTAGATTTTGGTTGTGGGACCGGCTATCTTTTCAGTTATTTAAAAAGTAAAAAATTTATTGGTTTGTATAAGGGTATAGATATTTCAAATCAAGCAATTCTTAAAGCTAAAAAGGTCTATCACAAACATAAGAATTGTAACTTTGAAGCATTAAATATTTTTAATAGTCCACTGAAAAAAAAATTTGATTATGTAATAATCAATGGAACATTCAATAATAATACTAAGAATAATTGGCAGTGGATGAAAAAATCTCTTAAAATTTTAATTAAAAGTACAAAGAAAAAAATAATATTCAATAATTTATCTATATATGTAGATAACTTTGACAAAAAATTATTTTATATTCATCCAAATAAGGTTTTTAATTTTGTTAAACATGAACTCAACAAAACCTGTATATTAGATCATTCATATAGATTAAAAAAAAATGTACTACCTTATGAATTCACAACAGTAATTTTAAAAGATGAGTAAAACAATATTTATTAAAAATAGAAAAATTTCCCCAAACAACCCACCATTAATTGTTGCTGAGATATCTGCAAATCATCAAAACTCATTGAATAAAACTTTTAAACTTTTAAAGAAAGCTTCAGATGCTGGCGTAGAAGCAGTTAAGTTTCAAACGTATGATTTAAATGAAATGACATTAGATATAAATAAAAAAGAATTTTTAATTCAAAATAAGTTTAAGAATAAAGAATGGAATTTAAGATCACTCTACAGCATTTACAAAGAAACAAGATTTCCATATAAATGGCATAAACATGTTTTTAAAAAAGCAAATTCTTTAGGAATGATTTGTTTTAGTTCTGTCTTTGATGAAAAATCCTTAAGTTTTTTGGAAAAATTAAAATGTCCTGCTTATAAAATAGCATCATTAGAGAGTCTACATTTTCCTTTAATTGAAAAAGTTGTAAAAACTAATAAACCAATAATAATTTCAACTGGAACTTTGAATATTAAAGAGATTGATACATTAATGAAATTTTTGAAAAAAATTAAATCAAAAAAACATATAATTCTACACTGTATCTCAGACTACCCAACGAAAAATAAAGATGTAAATTTAAAATTTATTTCTTTTTTAAGAAAAAAATATAATTGTTTATTTGGTTTCTCCGATCATACTTCATCGATTGGTGCAGCAATATCGTCTGTTTCATTTGGTGCTTGCCTTATAGAAAAACATCTCAAATTATCAAAGTCTTCTAAATCTTTAGATCATCAATTTTCAATCATACCTTCAGAGATTAATAGTTTGATTTTAGAAGCCAACAATGCTTGGGCATCCATTGGAGATGGAAAAAAAGAAATTACTAAAGGTGAAAATTTTGTAAAAAAATATAGAAGATCGATTTATGCTCACAAGAAAATCAAAAAAGGAGAAAAAATAAGCCGTAAAAATGTGAAAATTATACGACCAGGTTTAGGATTAAGCCCAAAATATTTTCCAACTATTTTAGGAAAAAAAGTTAGTAGAAATGTCAATATTGGTGAACCAATAAAATTAAATATTCTAAAGTCTTCCTGAGTTAATTATTTTGTGAGATTTTTGGCCCTCATTTAAAATTAAATCAAGAATACATGCATATTCAACGAATGGCTTAAAAAGCTGATTATATTTTGGATGTTTGTACCTGTGATAAGTAAGTAAAATTTTCTCGTTAATAAAAAGGTTTTTATGATTTTCCAAATAATTTTTAGAACCAATTGTAGAAATATATTCATTCGCATTTAAATTTTTACATATATCAATTATCTTAAACGTTTTGTTAGAATTAAGTTTCATTTGACTAGAATATACTACAGAAGTATTTATATTAAGTATCTTTAAAAACCATTTTATTATTCCTACATTTAACTTAATAAGACTTTTACTTGCAAAACCTTTTTGCAAAGTAAATAATAAATCCTTTTCATAGTTCTTATAATATTTAGATTTATTATAATTGCTTGAACAAAATTTGATGAGTTTTTTGTAAGTAAACGCAGGATTTGCAATTTCTATATTTAATATCTTATCTTTCTTATTCCCTTTTTTGACTGGAACTGTAAATAATTTTAACCCTGTCGAAGTTTTAAAATTATTTCTATGTTGCCAACTTTGATAATCAAAGTTTACATCATCCAGTATGACAAATTTGTCAACTTGGCTGATCATGTCAAAATAACCTAACCAAGGAAAAAAAGTTGGTTGAGCAATCATTATTTTCATAGTTTAGACAAAATCTTATATATTAATGTTGTTTTAATTATAACAATGATTAAAAAGTTTAAAAGATGAAGAAAATTACCATTATTGGGGGAGGTATTACAGGCTGTTTAGTTTCATTATATTTTTCAAAATTGGGATTTCAAGTAGAAATATTTGAAAAAAAAAAAAGTTTAGGAGGGGTCATTAATGACTTTGAGAAAAATGATGATTTTTACTTTAATGGACCAAATTATTTTAACTATGGTAATTGGTGGATTAAAGAACTAGAGTCCGATTTAATATTTAAAGACATATTTTCTAAATTTAAATTAAAATATGGTTCGTTTAACGACCTATTTGATGAGGATATTTTTTATAATGATTATGCACAAATTGTTTCATTAAATAAATTTACTTATTTAGATACAAAGAATTTTGAATTATACGACGAAAGAATTAATTGTTATCAAACAGAAATATCCGAAAAAGTTTTAAATTGGTCAAAAAAATTCTGTAAAAATCACGATAAACTTCATTCTGACTGTGCCCTGATAATGAATACTGGAAGAGTATATTTTCCTAATAATATAAATCAGATAATAAAATTAAAAAGAGAGTCTAATATTGCTGACAAAATATTAGGAGTACCAAATAGTAGTTATTCTAACGAAATTTATTGTGTACCAAAATTAGGTTTCAAGTATTTTTTCAAAAAATTAGAAATTTTTCTCAAGAAAAAAAAAATAAACATAAATTTAAATTCGAATATTACTATTCAGAACGAGGGTAAAATAAGATTATTCAATAGAAATGATGAGGTACAATATGATCATGTTATTTGGTGTGCAAGTCCGGTTTTATTGTTAAAAAAAACAAAAATCGGTGATCTTGATAACCCTGTTTTAATTTGTGTCACAGTATTTTTAGATATTGAATTGAATGAAGATTTTATTGGAAACAAATATATTCAGGTTTTCTCTAAAAAATTTAATTTGTTTAGAATATTTATTTATGATCTTAACAAAAAAACAAAACTTTCTTTAGAAATTTTTCAAGATAAAAACATTGATATAAAAGCAGAAATTCAATTTGCAATTAAAATACTTAATAAAATGGGTTTTTCTATAAAAAAATACATATATATAGATGAAAGAAGAGAATTTAGACATATGCTTTTTACACTTAATGACTTAAATAAAATTAAAAGTTTTGAGAACAAACAATCTGAATTTCAAATTACTTCAGGTGGATGGCTTGAAATTGGAAGAGAGAATAAAATTAATCATATAATAAAAAATGTAAATAAATATATGAACTTAAATGAAGCAAAATAAATCAGCTATAATTTTAGGTGCGGGTCCAACAGGTTTAATTACAGCTTGGCGATTATTAGAAAATGGCTGGAAAGTAAAAATTATAGAAAAAAATAAAATTACTGGAGGCTTATGCAGATCTTGGAAATGGAAAAATTTTATCATTGATACGGGACCACATATTTTTCACACTCCTGACAATACTCTTAAAAATTTTTGGAAAAAGAATTTTGGTGATCTATTAATTGAGGGAAAATTTAGATGTAAAAATGTTCAGGGTGATGATTTTGGTAAATTCTATGATTATCCATTATCAAAAGAGGGTTTAAAATTGTTTGATAATAAAATTAAAAAGACAATTTATAGAGAGCTGAAGAATTGTAATAAATCTGACCAAAGATCAAAAGCAAAAAATTACAGGGATTATATTGATTCTTTTATAGGTCCAACTTTAAGAAAAATGTTTTTTGAAAAATATCCTGAAAAAATATGGGGGATTAGTACTAAAAAAATGACTCCTGATTGGGCTCCAAATAGAATTAAATTTAGAGATGAAATATTGCCTTTTTATCATGAAGAATATGCTGCAGTAGGAAAATATGGTACTGGGTGTGTTTACGATAGAATTAAGGAATTAATAATAAAAAGAGGTGGAAAATTTTTACTTAGTGAAAAAATTATTGGCTTTAGGTCAACAAAAAATAAAATAACACAAATTAAAACTACAAAAAAAAATTATATAGCAAAAAAAAATGAAGTTATTATATCAACATTGCCAGTGAGTTTAACTGCAAAATTATTAGGTAAACATAATAATTTAAAATTTAGAGGTATTTGTTCTGTTTATCTTTTTTATAAACAACATGAAATCTTACCAAAAAATCACCACTGGCTATATTTTGATTCCAAGAAAGTGTTGTTTAATAGAATTACTGAAAATAAAAAACTTACTAAGTTTGTATGTCCAAAAGAAAGTTCATTTCTTACATTGGAGATAACATATACGCAAGGAGACAAATTTTCCAAAATAAACCCAAAAATTATAATTGAAAAAGTAAAAAAACAGATTCAGTTAACAGGCTTAGTTGATAACACAAAATTGATAGGTGCAGAAATAAATTATGAGCCATATGTTTATCCTGTACAATTCTATAATTATAAAAATGAGGTTGCAAAAATAAAAAGTTTCGTAGAAAGTTTTGATAATTTATTTTCGCTAGGCGCAGGAGGCGAGTTTAATTATGCTGATAGCCAAATATTATTTCACAAATCATTTGATTTAGTAAATAGTTTGGAAAATAGATTTAATAATTCTATTAATGAAACAAAAAATTATAATTATGAAAAATTAAATACTGTCGTTAAAATAGAAAAAAAACTAATTGGAGAAAAAAACATTCCATTTATCATTGCTGAAGCAGGATTAAATCATAACGGCAGTTTAAGTGTTGCAAAAAAACTCATTGATAATGCAAAAAAATCAGGATGTGATGCTATAAAGTTTCAGTCATTTTTGCCAAACACTAGAGTTTCAAAGTTTTTAAAGACAGAAAAATATGTAGAGAAAATAATAGGAACTCAAGAAAGTATAGGAGAATTTTTTGAGAGATTGAGCCTAAATTTTAAAACTCAAAAAAAAATTTTTGAATATGCAAGAAGAAGAAAATTGTTGATTTTTTCCACTCCTTTCGATTTTAAAAGTGTAGATTTTTTGAATAAACTAAATGTGCCAGTTTTTAAAATAGCATCTGCTGATTTAGTAAATATTCCCTTAATAAAATATGTAGCAAAAACTCTAAAACCAATAATAATTTCAACCGGAATGTCAAAAATATCAGAAATTGATGAAGCAGTGGAAGCAGTCAAATCAACTGGTAATAACAACTTGATTTTACTGCACTGTAATTCCTCATATCCATCCACATATTCTGAGATGAATCTTAAATTCATAGATACTTTAAAAAAGATGTATAACATACCAGTTGGTTTGTCTGATCATACCACCGACTTATTAGCTTCAAAAGTTTCGATTCTGAGAGGAGCTAATATTATTGAAAAACATTTTACTCTAGATAAGAAAATGGAAGGACCTGATCATATACTTTCATCAGATTTTCAAGAATTAAAATCTTTGGTAAATTTTAAAAAAAATTTCAATAAATGGAATTCTTGGGATTTCAAAAATAAAGATCTTAGAAAAAGTGTGAAAAATTTATTAGGAGACGGTGTCAAAAAAATACAACCAAATGAATATTTAACTATTAATTCTCAAAAGAAAAGTTTGTATGCCTCAAAAAATATAAAAAAAGGTGAAAAATTTACTTTGAAAAATATTTGTATAAAAGGTCCAGTAGCAGGATTAATGCCTAAATATTTTGATATTATAATTGGTAAAGTTTCAAAAAATATCATTAAGGAAGATCAGCCTATCAAATGGGAAGATTTATAAACAAATGTTTGAAAGTTACTTAAATAAAAAATATTTAGAGGCAAAAATACTTTCAAAAAAAAAGAAAAAAAAGATTGCTTTTCTGATTGGAAACACTGCAAAACTTGAAAAAACAAATTTTTATTTTACACCACTTAGATTAACAGAAAAATTAATTATATTTGGAATAGTTGTATTTGATGAAAAATTCGTGATTAAAGCTTGTAAACTTTTAGACGGAAAAATTGACTTAATATTTGTTGATGCAGAAAAAAAGATTTTTCCAAAAAAGAATGGGGCCCCAGGAAATATTGAAAGAAGAGTAAGAGAAAATATTAAGATTTCTAAAATTTATGTCTATAAAGGTAATGACCTCACTGTTGATGCAGTAAACTTGTTGATTTCTCAAATTTATAATAAAGACCTAAGAGGAGTTGCAGGAAAAAAAATAGTAATTTTGGGTGCTGGTAACATAGGATCTAAAATAGGTTTATATCTGCTTGAAAGTGGAGCAAAAGTTTTTTTGTATAGGAGAAACAAAAAAAAATTAAAATGCATTGTTGATGCGATTAATTTATTAAAACCTCCAAACACAAGAGAAAAAATATATATAAGAAATAAATTATCATCAATAAAATATGCCGATATATTAATTGGATGTACAAATGGAATTGAAGTTATAAATAAAAAAATGCTAGATTTATTAAAAAAAGACTCAATTTTAATTGATGCTGGGAAAGGAACAATCACAAAAGAAGCGATAAGAGAGGCAAATATTAGAAGAATTAATATTTTTAGAATAGATATTTTTCCATCATTGGAAGGTCTAATAAGTAAAACTTTTTCTATAGAAAAACAAATTAGAAAAATTCAAAAAATTAAAGTTATAAATGGAATTAATATTTTCAATTCTGGAAAGCTTGGAAACTATGGTGATATTATTGTAGATGATATTGACAATATCAATAGAGTTTATGGAGTTTGTGATGGAAAAGGTGATTTTTTGAGAAAAATACCTTCTAATTATAAAAAAACTATTAATAAACTTACTAAATAAAATGAAAATTTTTAAGCATCCTATTTTACTTGAGACAGCTTGTGGACACGATGGAAAAGAAAATGTTCTTAAGAAACTTGTCAATATCGCAAAAAATTCAGGTGCTAAACAAATAAAATTTCAAATATTTAATATTGAGGAGAGGGCAGAGCCCAATACAAAAGAATATAAAATATTTAAACCTTTAATATTAAATGAAAATTCTTGGAAAAAAATTTTAAACTATACAAAAAAACAAAAGCTTTCTGTATTTGCAGATGTTTATGGAGATTATAGCTTTAATTTAGCTAAACAAAATAATGTATTTGGTTATAAAATACATTCAGAGGATTTTTTTAATTCTTTTTTTATTGAAAAAGTAATTAACACAAAAAAACCAGTATTGATTAATTGCGGTGGAACCTACAAATCAGAATTATATGATTTAATGTCTTTTTTAGCAAAAAAAAGTAAATTAAGTAAAAAAGTTGTATTAATGCATGGAGTCCAAACATTTCCAACCCCACCAGAGGGACATTCATTATATGAATTTAAAAAATTAATAGATTGCTATAAAAAATATAATGTAAGTTTTGGATATTCAGATCATATAGAATCATCAAATAATTTATCAACAATTATACCTTTAATTGCTTATTCACTAGGTGCAAATATAATTGAAAAACATTTTACAGATGATTTAAAGAATAAAAGAACAGATCACCAATCATCAATGGATGCAAAACAAATTAAAAACTTTATAGACAAATTCAGCTATATTCAAAAAAATTTATTACCGCAAACACAATTCCTAAAATCCGAGTCAAAGTATAGGAATATGTTCAAAAAGAGTTGTGTAATAAATAAAGATAAAAAAGAAAATGATACGATAAAAAAAAATGAATTAAATTTTGTTAAAAATCCTAGTATAAAAATTCATAGTTTTTCACATAATTTGGTGAATAAAAAAATGCAAATTTTAGTGAAAAAAAATTCACCTTTAAACAATGATAAACTAAAGCTAAAAATAGGAGCTATCATAACTGTAAGAACATCCTCTAAAAGATATCCAAATAAAGCATTAAAAAAAATAAATAGTGTAAGTTCTATTCAATTATTGATTAGACGTATTAAAAAAATTAAAAATATTAGTGAAATAATTTTAGCTACTTCAACAAACAAATCAGACAATAGGCTAATAAGAATTTCCAAAAAAGAAAAAATTAAATTTTTTAGGGGATCACTTGATAATGTTGCTAATAGATATTATATGTGTGCAAAAAAATTTAAATTAGATCACATTGTCAGAGTGACAGGAGATGCAATTTTGTGTGATGAGATTATGCTTGATAAAGCTATAACAGATCATTTGAAAAAAAACGCAGATGTAACTTTTATCAAAAATATGCCATATGGAACAGCAAAAGAAGTCATATCTCAAAAAACTCTTAAAATAATAAATGAAAAGTCAAATGATAAAATGGCAACTGAATATCTTGAATTTTTTCTTGAAAATAAAAAATATTTTAATGTAAATTATATAAAATCTAATTATAAATTTAGAAAAGATATAAGGCTTACTCTGGATTATCCAGAGGATAGGGTTTTATTTGATAAAATTTATAAAAATTTTAATGATAAAAATAGTAATTTTACATTAAATGATGTATTAAAATTACTTAAAAAAAAACCAAACTTAATAAAGATAAATAATTTTTTCAAACCTAAATTTGAAAAAAATGAATTAGATACATCTTTAAATATATGAAAGAAATAGTTAAAAAAAAACAAGAAATATTAGTTGGATCATCTAAGTTAGAGTCTTTAAAAAAAAGAAATTTCGATAAAAATAATTATTTTATTGAAAATATGGCATACAATAAAGCTTTTTTACATGCCAAAAAAAATATTAATAGTCAATCTAACAAAACTTTATTAGAAAAGTTTAAAACAAAATATCAAAAATATAGAAGTGATTGGGTAAAAGCACTTGAAGTTAAAAATTTAAATAGGCCTCTTTCAATTGATATAGAACTTGCATCAATATGTGATTTAGCATGTCCCCATTGTAGCCGAGAGTATTTAGTCACTCCAGATAAGATAATGAATATGGATCTATATAAAAAAATTATTGATGAAATAGTCGATTTAGATGTCCCTTCAATAAAATTGAACTGGAGGGGTGAACCACTATTACATCCAAATATATCTGAATGTATAAATTACGCAAAAAAAAAAGGAATTTTAGAGGTTATTATTAATACAAATGCAACCAATCTTACAAAAAAAAAATCAGAAGAGTTAATTGACTCAGGTCTTGATTACATGATTTATTCATTTGATGGTGGTATCAAATCAACTTATGAAAAAATGAGACCAGGTCGTTTTAAAAAAAATAAATTTGAAGATGTTATTAAGAATATATCTATCTTTAATTCAGTCAAAAATGAAAAAAAATCAAAATTCCCAATAACTAAGATCCAAATGATAATGACATCTGAAACAAGAAACGAAATAAAAGAATTTTATGATACATTTGAAGATATTGTCGATGACGTTACGGTTACACAATATAATGAAAGAGGAGGAAATTTAAATGATCTTGATGAAAATATAAAAAATAGACTTATTAAATATTTTGAAGAAAATAATTTACCATTAGATACTTCATATATGGTTGATATTGATAAAAATATTTTTATCTCAAAAAAAAGAAAACCGTGTGAGCAAATCTATCAAAGACTAATGATCACTTATAATGGAAGGGTAGGTATGTGTTGTCATGACTGGGGTGCTCAACATGGCATAGGTTATGTTGCAAAAGAAGCTTTTAACGAAGATAAAAAATTCAACGAAGTGTTTAATAAGATAAAATCAAAGAAAAAAGGATTTGAATTGATGCCAAAAGCGAAGATGCCAAATAAATTTAATGAACCAAATCAAGTGGTTCAAAAGATACATGAAATATGGAAAGGTAAGGAATTAACTAAGGTTAGAAAAGCTCATGAAAATGATGAAATAAATTCTTTGGATGTTTGTAAAGGATGTACTTTTAAAGATACATATTTTTGGCAGAAAATATCTATCTAGTATAAAATATGCATTTATTTTTTATCGACCAGTTCATAAGTTTGGATATGATGGCACCGATAATGTATAGACTATCAAAAAAAAAAAAATTTATCTATATAGTTTCAATAAAATTCAATCCTACAAAGATACTAAAATATATAAATTCATAAATAATCAAAAAAAAATTTTTATAATAGAGAATCTAACCAATATTTTTTCTTTAAAATTTATTTTACTTATAATAATAAAAATTTTAGCAAATTTTCCATTTGAAAAATTAAACAAAAGTGTGAAATTTTGGAAATATATTTGGCTAAATTATAATTTTGTTTCCAAAAAAAAACTTATTCAATTCATAAAAAAAAATAAAATTTTATCTATATCTATTGATGAAAGTCTTGAAGAAAAAAAAAGGTATTTTTTGATTGAAATTTGTAAAGAGCTCAATTTACCATTAATAATGAATCATGGAGGTCTCTATACGATAAAAGCAATTAAAAATGATTTTAAAAAGTTTGAAGAAACGTCTTTTTTTTTATCCCCAAATAAATTTCCAATATATACATATAAATTAAATCAAAAATATTTGAAATCTGGAAAATATTTACAATATGGATCTCCAAGATTTGATGAAGCTTGGTTAAATATTATAAAAAAATTAAATGATAAAAAAAAAGTAGATAATAAGATTAAGGTTGCTTTTTTTGTTAGACCAACCTCTGTTTCATACACTGATACATTGCAGATTTTAAAAAATTTAAGCAAAATTAATAATTTAGAAGTTAGATTAAATTATAAGCCTAGGGATGTACTGCCAACAAAATATTCAAAATTCAATAAAAATGACATGCAATCATCTGAATTGATAGCTTGGTCGGATTTAGTTCTTTGTTACGCGAGTTCAATAATTTTAGAGGCAGTCTGTCTCAATAAACCTTTAATATATCTCAATTATTTAAAAATCGATAAAGAAACTGACATTTCATGGTTTGATAATTTAAAATTTGTCAAAAAAGCTAAAAATTTGAATCAATCAATTGAATTAATAAAAAACTTTACCAAAAAATCAAATAAATATGTTGTAAATGGAAATAATAAAAAAATTATTCTTAAAAAGTTTATATCAAACTCAAAAGCAAAAGGTATACTTGAAAAATACTACACTTTTTACAATAAAATAAGTATATAGATTTAATGTTTAATAATAAAATTATATTAATAACTGGCGGCACAGGATCGTTTGGAAAAAAATTTGTTTCCAAAATATTAAAATTTCATAAACCAAAAAAAGTAATAATCTATTCAAGAGATGAGCTTAAACAATCTGAAATGATGGAAGAATTTAAAAAAAAATTCAAAAACTTTAATGTCTTGAGATTTTTTTTAGGAGATGTAAGAGATTTTGATAGATTGTACTTAGCTTTACATGAAGTTGATTATGTTGTACATGCAGCTGCATTAAAACAAGTCCCAGCTGCCGAATATAACCCTACTGAATTTATTCAAACCAACATCCATGGTGCAGAAAATTTGATTAAAGCTTGTCTTAGATCAGGTGTAAAAAAGGTAATAGCTCTCTCAACAGACAAAGCTGTAAACCCAATAAATTTATATGGAGGAACTAAATTAGTTTCTGATAAACTTTTTGTGTCAGCAAACAATTATGTTGGAAAAAAAAATATATCATTTTCAGTTGTAAGATATGGTAACGTTGCTGGTTCAAGAGGTTCGGTAATTCCATTATTTAACGAGATATCAAAAAAAGGAAAATATTTTCCAATTACCAATTCAGAAATGACAAGATTTTGGATTACATTATCAGAAGGCGTAAACTTTGTGTTGAAATCATTCGAAAGAATGAAAGGAGGAGAAATTTTTATTCCTGTTATTCCCTCATTTAGAATTATTGATTTAGCAAAGGCAATAGACTCAAAAAAAGCAATTAAAATAATTGGCATAAGGCCAGGTGAAAAAATAAATGAGCTGATGTGTTCGGTAGATGAGGCTAATCAGGTAATTAAATTTAAGGATTATTTTATTATTCTTCCATCAATTAAAAATTTTGCGCCTTCTAGAAATAGTTATTTAAAAAATTCTTCAAATCAAAAAGGTCAATTTGTTAAAAAAAGTTTTGAATTTTCTTCAGGTAAAAATACTTTTCTAAGTATTTCAGAATTACAAAAAAGAATAAAATTAATAAATGATTAACTACAGTAGTCAATTTATTGACAACAATGATATTAAATCTGTTGTTAGAGTCTTAAAATCAAAATGGCTAACAACGGGTCCGTTTGTAAATCAATTTGAAAATGAAATTAGAAAAAAAATAAATTCTAAATACTGTACTGTTGTAAATTCAGCAACTAGTGCATTACACTTAGCATGTATTTCTTTAGGACTTAAAAAAGGTGACTATATCTGGACGTCATCCAATACATTTGTTTCAACAGCTAATTGTGCTTTATTATGTGGTGCCAAAGTTGATTTAGTAGATATAAATCTTTCATCCTACAATATCGATATAAATGAACTTGAAAAAAAACTAATTTCAGCAAAAAAAAAGAAAAAATTACCAAAAATATTAATACCAGTTCATTTCGCAGGCCAAACGTGCAATATGAAAAAAATTTTTAATTTATCAAAAAAATTCAATTTTAAAATTATAGAAGATGCCTCACATGCTTTTGGATCAAAATATTCAAATAACTATGTAGGAAATTGTAAGTTTTCTCACGTAACAGTTTTTAGTTTTCATCCTGTAAAAATTTTTACCACAGGAGAAGGTGGTGCAATCACTACTAACGACAAAAAAATTGACTCAAAATTAAAATCCTTAAGAACTCATGGTATTAAATATAATTTAAAAAAAAAACTGAATAAAAAAAGACCGTGGATGTTTTATCAAACTAGTCTTGGTTTAAATTATAGATTAACAGATATCCAAGCAGGTTTGGGAATTTCTCAACTCAAAAAAGTAAATAAATTTTTAAAAATTAGGAATAAAATCGCAAAAATTTATAATAAAGAATTAAAAAATTTACCAATCAAACTTCCATTACTAGAAAAAAATGTTTATTCCTCCTTTCATCTTTATGTAATTTTATTAAAAACGAAAAATAGAGATCTTCTATACAAGGAATTTTTAAAGAAAGGCTTCAAAACAAATGTTCATTATATCCCTATTTATAAACACCCATATTTTAAGAAATTTAAATTTAATATAAAAAATTTTCAAAATAACGAAATATATTTTAAAAATGCTCTTAGCATCCCCATTTCACCGAGTCTTACAGAAAAAAATATTTTATCAATAGTTAAGATATTAAAAAATTTTTTTAAAAAATGAATTCAATATGCATTATCCCTGCCAGAGGTGGAAGTAAAAGAATTAAGAATAAAAATATAATAAAATTTAATAAACGACCAATTATATACTGGTCATTATTAGCTGCTCTTAAGAGCAAATGTTTCGATAAAATAATTGTAAGCACAGATTCTGATACAATTATCCAAATAGTAAATAAATTCAATTTAAATGTTGAATGTTTCAAGAGGCCAAAAAGTATATCAAGAGATACCACTCCACTCTTTGAGGTAGTAAGAAATTATTTAAAAAAATCAATTAAAAAATGGAATAAAGTATGTTGTATTCTACCGTGCTCACCTCTTATTGATTTTAAAGATATAATTATTACTAAAAAAAAATTAAATAAAAAAACAAAATTTATATTTCCTATTACTAATTATAGCTATCCTATTAATCGATCCTTGATAAAAGATAAAAATAATTACATCAATTTCAAATATAAAAATTCTTCACTCAAAAATACCCAATCTTTTAAAGAAAACTTTCATGATGCTGGCCAGTTTTATTGGGGTTTTTCATCTGAGTTTTTAAAATTTAAAAATATTTTTGATTCAAAAAAAGTCAAGGGATATTATCTACCAAATTTTCGAGTTAGAGATATTGATACTATTAATGATTTAAAAATTGCACAAAATATATTTAAAAGTAAATTTAATTAATGGACAAAGGAAATATTTTTTTTTCTATACGTAGATTATCAGGACCATATAAATTTTTAATAGAGTCTGCAAAAATTCACTCAGAAAAGCTACTAAAAAAAAAGTTAGAAATAGAAGTGTGTAAGGTGAGAAGAATTGATATTTGTGCTTTTTTTTTGACTTTAATGATAATTTTCAAAACAAATTTTTTTTCAAAAAAAAAGATAATGAATATAGATATTCAAAATTATAATATTAGTCGATATGCTGTTCCCGAAATTTACAAAAATTATAATACCTATTTAAGTAGAATATCTTTTTTCTTTGAGTCAATTAAAGTTTTTTACTCTAACATAGTTATTTTTAGACAAATTATTAATTTAGATAAAAAAAAAATTAAAGCAGCATTTATAGACCACGGTATGTATAGAAATGGACTAGTCATAGCTATTCTTTCAAATAAAAAAATTCCAATATATACTTTGGGTTATCCAAAAGGGATTTTTTATTTTATAAACAAAAAGAAAAATTACTTGAATTATGAGAATATAATAGAACTTAAGAAAACAAAAAAATTAAAAAATACAGAAAACAATGTAGCAAAAAATGCTATTAGAAGAGTTATTGACAAGACTGATACAATACCTTGGATGAAAAGTATTAAATTCATCAAAAAATCCAAAAAATTTGACGATATTACTCATGTAATCTATGCACATACTTTTACCGATGCCCAAATGCTTTATGGTTATGATGGTTTCATTAATGTTTATGATTGGTTAGATTTTACTGTTCAAGAACTCACTAAAAATAAAAAAAACAAAATTATGATAAAAGCTCATCCAGGTTTTTTTCATTCTAAGTTTCCTACAAAAAATATGAAGTATGATAGAAAACTTTTTTATAAAATAATTTCAAAATACGAGAAAGATTCTAGAATAGTTGTTATAAAAGAACCTGTTAAAAATGGAGAATTACTTAGAGACTTAAATAAAAATACAATTTTAATATCCCATCATGGTTCTGCTATTTTGGAAGGCTTATATTCAAATTTTAAATTTATTGCATCTGATGCTGCTTTTTGGTCATCAAAATTCAAATTGTCGAATAGTTGGAATACAAGGAAAAATTATAAAAAGGTTTTAAACAAAAAATGGAAGGAGTTGAAAAAACATTCATCTAACGATCTTTATAATGTTTCATTTCAATTATTTTGCAACCCCTTAAGTTTATATGGCAAGTACTATTGGCAACAAATAATATCCAATGAACTAAAAATTCCAAGACAGAAAGTTTATGAAGATTCTGCATTTTTATTTGATAAATTAAAAATGAAAAAAAATAAATTTGATATAATTACTAATAAAATTTCAAATACTATTGAAGAAGTGCAAGCTTAGTTTTAAAAATTAATTTTATATTTTTTTAAGATTTCTTTACCTTTTTGAAAGGAACTAAAATCTATTATATCATCTGTATCAATTGTTATCTTGAAGCTTTCTTCTAGACTAGATATTAGCGTCATATGACCAATAGAGTCCCATTCTGGAATTTGATTATACTCTAAATTATCTTTAAATTTTGAATTATCAATAGAAAGTGATTTAATAAACGTGTTTTTATATTTGTCAGAATTATTCATGATCTAATTGATTTAAAATATCCTTTACAATTATATCTGTTGAAAGTCTATAGTTTTCTTTTAAGAAATTATAACTTCCACCTTTACTATATTTGTCATCTATTCCAAAAAAAATTTGTTTTGGATAATTCTTAATTGTAGATTTTACCTCCGCAACTGCACTTCCTAAGCCGCCAATTATATTATGTTCCTCAATAGTGACTATCATTTTTGATTTTTGTGCATTAATTATTGCTTTTCTATCTATTGGTTTAATTGTGTGCATGTTAATTACAGACGTGTAAATTTTTTTTTGCTCAAGTCTTTTTGCAACTTCTAAACTTTCATAGACCATTGAACCACATGAAAAAATTGTGATATCATCACCATCTTTTAATTTTATCGATTTACCAATTTCAAATTTATAATCAACTTTATTTATAATTGGGTTATTAGTTGTACCAGTTAATCTAATATAAGTTGGATTCATTGATTTTAATGATGCTTCTATTGCTTTGACTGTTTCAAATGCATCTGAGGGAGAAATTATTGTAATTCCAGGTATTGATCTCAAAACACCTATATCTTCTATACAACAATGAGTATATCCTAAAGCTCCTAAAGATAATCCGCTTGCTATACCTACCATACACACATTTTGTTTCATGTAACCTAAATTAACTTTGATTTGTTCTAAACATCTCATAGTTTGAAATGGAGCAAATGTCGTTGTTAGAACTTTAAAATTTTCACTAGCTAACCCTGCTGCTATACCAATCATATTTTGCTCTGCTATTCCTACATCAATAAATTTATTTGGATAAGTTTTTCTAAATCTATCTAAACCAGCTGATGTTGAAACATCACATGTAACTATAATCAATTCATCAATTTCTTTAACAAGCTCAAGTGCAGCCATTCCAACAGTGGCTCTTTGACCAATTGTTGACCAAATCTTAATGGATCTCTCATCAATTTTCATTTTTTACCCTAATTCTTTGAGAGCTTTTTCATAAAAAGATTTGCTTAAAATTGAATGATGCCAATCATTATTATTTTCTGAAAAAGAAAAACCTTTACCTTTGATAGTATTTGCAATT
>MDTG01419925.1_pt1 | contig 29818 bp, 31 predicted proteins | sample 811421 | NCBI WGS metagenome assembly MDTG01 (sample SAMN05326645, study PRJNA326480) | marine metagenome | isolation source: seawater | place: Pacific Ocean: South East | collected 2011 | reverse complement strand
TCTTCCAAGTATTTTCTTTTATGTAGGGAATGTAACTCATAATTATTTTCATAATTTTTTGAGAAACATTTGTATTTTGAAAATCTGGTATTTGTCTATCAATTGATTTATTGAAATTTTTAATAGTTATATTAATTGAGGAGAGAATAGCATTTTTATTTATACCTGTCATAATTAGAACACCACTATCAAATCCTTCAGGTCTTTCATGAGATTTTCTCATAGTAACAGCTGGAAAATTTAAAAAAGAGGATTCTTCTGTAATTGTCCCACTATCTGAAATAACACATTTTGATGAAATTTGTAAGGCCAAGTAATCAAAAAAACCTAATGGTTTGTGGAAAATAATCTTTTTATTTTTTTTTAATTTTTCATAAGTCTTATTTTTATCTAATCTTGCAAGGGTTCTTGGATGAGTAGAAATTAAGATTGGAATTTTATAGCTTTGGTAAATTAAATTTATAGACGCTAATATTTCATTTAAATTATCTGTGTTATCTACATTTTCTTCTCTATGAAAGCTAAATAAAAAATAATTATTTTTTTTTAATTTTAGATTATTTAAAATTTTACTCTTACTTATTTTTGTTTTATGAATATTTAATATTTCAGGTAAATGAGATCCAGACTTATAAATCAAATTTTGATTTATTCCTTCTCTTATTAAATATCTTCTTGCATGTTCTGTTAAAACAAAATTAATATCACTAATATGATCAACTAATTTTCTATTTGTCTCTTCTGGGACTAAAGAATCGAAGCTTCTATTACCAGCTTCAAAATGAAATATTGGAACTTTATTTTTTTTTGCAGAAATTGCTGCTAAGCAAGAATTAGTATCTCCATAAATCAAAAAGGCATCTGGTTTAAGTTTTTTAATAATTTTATCAGTCTTTTTAATAATATCTGCTATTGCATTAATTGCCGAGGTAGTGTCTGCTTTAAGAAAATAATCTGGTTTTCTAAGTCCCAAATCTTTAAAAAAAATTTCATTCAACTCATAATCATGGTTTTGACCAGTATGAACTAAACTATTTTGAAAAGTTTTATCTAAAAGTTTTATAAGTTCAGACATTTTAATAATTTCTGGCCTTGTACCTAAAAGTGTTAAGATTTTATACATTTATGAATTTTTGATTTTTTAAAATTTTAATGACCTCTTTAACTTCTAATCTTCTGGTATTATTAGAATTATAGTCATCAATTTTTTCTATGTTTTGATTTCCTTTATTAAAATATTTATTATAATTCAGACCTCTCCCATCAAGAGGTATTTTAAAAAAGTTTTTTTGATCTTTTGCCTTTATCATTTCTTCAGACGATACAAGAGACTCGTAAGCTTTTTCACCATGTCTTGTGCCAATATACTTTATAACTGATTTGCTATGATAAATTTCAATTAAAGCTTTAGCTATTGTTAAAATTGTTGCCGCAGGTGATTTTTGAATAAAAATATCTCCATTTGAGCCATTTTTAAAAGCATGTAATACTAAACTAACGGAGTCTTCCAGACTCATTAAAAATCTAGTCATTTTAGGGTTTGTAATTGTCAAGGGTTTCTTATTTTTAATTTGATTAATAAATAAAGGTATTACTGATCCTCGAGAGCCCATAACATTTCCATATCTTGTCGCACAAAATTGTGTTTTAGCTGATTTGCCACCTAACATAGCCTTAGCTAACATACATTTTTCCATTAATGCTTTAGTCATACCCATTGCATTTATTGGATATACAGCTTTATCAGTGCTTAAAATAATAGTTTTTTTTATATTACATTTAATAGATGCACTCAGTACATTTTCAGAGCCTAAAATATTTGTTTTGACTGATTCTAATGGAAAAAATTCACACGAAGGAACTTGTTTTAACGCTGCAGCATGAAAAACATAGTCTGCACCATAAAATACATTTTCTACAGATTGATAATCTCTTGTATCACCAATCCAATAAGAAATATTTTTCCTATCTTTTAGTTCAGACCTTAGATCATCCTGTTTTTTTTCATCCCTACTGAATATTCTTATTTCTTTAGACTGTTTAAGATGATTTGATTTACAAAAAGTACTTCCAAATGAGCCAGTACCTCCTGTAATAACTACAATTTTATTTTCAAACATTATTAATATAATTTTTATTCTCTAATAGCATCTTATACCATGTTTTTAGTTTATAATCTGTTAAATTTAGGAATTTAGAAATATTTAGTGTCCTATCGATTTTAAAATCATAATTTTTCTCAATATTAATATTTAAATCGTATACTGTATTTAATTTACAAAGTAAATCATATTTGGATATTCTATTAGATCCAACATTAAGTAATAGTTTTGGATAATAAGACTTGCTTATAAAATACTTGTATATGACTTTTGCTAACTCTAATGTTGTCAAACCGTTGAAGTAAGCATTTTTAAAACCTACGCATTCATCTTTATTTGATAAGAACCATTCTAAAAGACCGTATTTATAAAAAAATTCATGGCCTATTGTGGAAGTTCTTATAACCAATGAGTTTTTCATGAGATTTTCTGCAATTCTTTTTGTTTGACCATAAAGATCAATGGCAAAATCATTATCTTTCTCTTTATAATTACCAGTATTACCTGAGAAAACACAGTCTGAACTGATATGAATTACATTAATTTTTTTTTCTTTTGCTAAGTCATTTAGCATTAGCGGCAGTCTAACATTTAAATTAAAGACAAGATTGATGTCAGAATATGAGGGATTATGTTTGGTAATGCCAATACAATTAATTATCAAATCATATTTTTTAAAAAAATCCATATCGTCTTTTATGAAATTAAATTTTTTTTGATATTTAAAAGGAAGTTTATTTGAGTTGTAAGTTCCTTCTACAGAGATTTTTTTTATTGATGTTAAATATTTATACAGAGTACATCCAATTAATCCACTTGAACCTAAAATTAGTATTTTTTTCATTTTTATTACATCATCATTTATTTTAAAGATTAGATTTAATAATATCGACAAAAATGTCAGTAGCCTTTTTATAATTAATCATTTCAGAGGCTCTTTTAAGAGATTTTTGCTTCAATATTTTTAATTGTTCATTTGATACCAATAATAATTCTAATTTTGACAATAGCTGATCCTCATCATGTGGATCAAAATATTCGGCAGCATCTCCACAAGTGAAAGGGGTTGCTGTTTTATTTGAAGCTAAAATTGGAGCACCACAAGACATTGCTTCTATTAGTGTATATCCACTACTTTCACACAATGATGGAAAAATAAATAATTTACATTTTGAATAAGCGTATCTTAATTCATCTTTAGTTGCTGGGCCAGTAAAAATAATATCATTATGTAAATCATTTTTTTCTAATTTTTTGATTAATGAATTGTAATATTTGTTATTCATGATTTGTCCTACAATAAAAAGTTTTATACTTTTTTTTTTGATAATTTTGTATTTTGCAAGCACGTTTATAAGTATTGATATATTTTTATATGGAAAGATATGGGATACATATAGAAGATCATCATTTGTTATTTTAGAAATATGATTTGATGTTTTTATTTCTTTTAAATCTGGTTTATAAAAATCGTCTTTGCCACACTGAATTAAATATTGTTGAGAGGGAATGAAATTATAATTTTTCTCAAATAACTTTTGAGAAAATTCTGCTTGATGAATTACTATATTTGAAGTTCGAGAAGAGAATAGCATAATCTTTTTATTTAAAAATAAAGATAGTCTTGTAAAAAAATTATTCTCTCTATACATATCTTTACAAAAAGGTCCTATAGTCGCTATCCATTGAGATTTAATTTTTGTTGACTTTATAATTGGTGAAATATTTCCAGGACAAAATAAGATATCTATATTGTTTTTTTTAATTGAAATAGGTAATAAAATTTGCATCCATAATATTCTAAAAAAATTACCGTATGAAGTTAATTTAACAATTTTTAAGGTGCACTTATCTATGATTTTTTTATCAAGTTTTTTTATGTTCTCTTTTCTTAAATATACAAAGATATCTGATTTTTGAAATTTGGATGATAAATGATCTAAGAAGTTAAGTAAGTGTCCTTGGGATCCGCCATGTAAATTAAATGTTGCATCAATTCCAATTTTCATTTTTTTTTAATTAAGATTTAATTCTTTATTATCAATTGACTCTTTTTCGATAATTTTTTTAATAAAATACCATTTATATTAAATATTTTTTTTTTAAATATGAGACTATGTTATAATTGATTTTGTTGAAACCAAGAAGATTAAAAAATCTGAGAATAATATAGAGTAAAAGATGACTCATATACTTTTTTTTATAACTTTTTAAGATTATATTTAAATTTATAGCTCTAGAAAAACTCTCACTAAGAAATTTATTTTGATTTAGATATATTAAATTACATAAAATTCTTAAATTATCTCTAGTTTTAAGTAAATCTGTATTAAATTTTATAAATTTTGAATTCTTTTTATTAATTGAAAAATATTTACTAAATTTGTCCAAAACTAAAAAAAAGTCTGATTGTGAAGTTTTATCTCTTACTTTAGATGATATTTGAACTGATGATTGTCTAACTGATATTAAATTTTTTTTTATAAATGAAACTTTATATTTTAGGGATATTTCTAACCAAAGAGCCAAATCTGAGCTTGTTTTGAATTCGTTATAATTCCAATAAAAATTATCTTCTTTGAAATATTTTGTCCTAAAAACCAATGAAGGCATTATTATAAAATTATAATTTGTTAAAATTAATGGATATAAATCTTTAAAAGATAAGTTTGGAAAGTTCAAATCATTTGGCGTTTTTAAATCTCTTAAATAATTTCCATTTACATCAATATTATTTCCTTCAGTAAAACTAATAGCGATATTCTCATTACTTAATAAATTAGATACCTGATTTCGAAGAAAATCTTTGTGATAAATATCATCTGAGTGTAATAAAGCTGTAAATTCTTCATCTGAAAGATCTATACATCTATTCCAATTATCTTCACCATTTTCAGAAAAAGAGGGAGTTTTTACAACTCTGATCCTCTCATCTCCAAAATCACTTATTATTTTAAGACTATTATCTGTAGAATGATTATCAGAAATGATTATTGAGAAATTATCATATGATTGATGCAATAAAGAATTTAATGTATCACTAATTGTATTTTCAGCATTGTATAAAGGTATAAAAATATTTACTTTTGGGGATTTCATTATGATATTTTTTGATGTAAATAATAACGATATTTATAAGAATAAAAATTTAAAACTTTCCCAATAGATATAAAAGAAAATTAATTGTTAAATGTAAATAAAACTAATACATGTATAATAAACATAAGAATGACTAAGGCAATAATACTTTGTGGAGGATATGGAACTAGAATAACTGAAGAAACCAGTAAAATACCAAAACCAATGATTAGACTTGGTAGGGCACCAATCCTCATTCATATTCTAGCGATCTACTCAAATCATGGCATCAAAGACTTTATTATTTGTGCTGGATACAAGGGCAATGTTATTTCTGAATTTTTTAAAAAATTAGAAGTTAAAAAAAATATTATAAAAATAAACTTATCAAAATTGTGTCTTTCTAATAAAAAAAATCATGTTGAGTATTGGAACATAAATGTAGTCAAAACTGGTCTAAATACGATGACGGGAGGAAGAGTTAAAAGAATAAAAAAATACGTAGAAAATGATGATTTTTTTCATGTAACTTATGGTGATGGTGTTGCCAATATTAATATAAAAAATCTTGAATACTTTTATAAAAAACAAAATACTGTTTGTACTTTAACAGCTGTTAAAGAGCCTAGTAGATTCGGTCGATTAAATTTAAAAAACAATAAAGTAAAAAGTTTTTTAGAAAAACCCAGTGAATATATTAATGGTGGTTTTTTTATTTTTAATAAAAAAATATTCAATTTCTTAAAAAGCGATGAAACAATTTTAGAAAAAGATCCTCTTGATAGAATTTCAAAAATTAATCAATTATCTGCATATAAACATAATTCTTTTTGGCATCCAATGGATACTTTAAGAGAAAAAATTTTATTAGAGAAGTTATGCAAAAATAAAACACCTATATGGCTCAAATAAATAAAAATTTTTGGAAGAATAAAAAAGTATTCATTACGGGTCATACTGGTTTTAAGGGAGCCTGGCTTTGTTTATGGTTACATTTTTTGGGTGCAGACATTGCAGGATACTCATTACCTCCAACCAAAAAAGATGTATTATTCAAAAAATTAAATTTAATAAAAAGAATTAAAAATATTTACGGTGATATTTGTAATATACAAAAACTCAAAAGAAGTATAAAAAATTTTAATCCAGATATTGTATTTCATTTAGCTGCACAACCCCTAGTAATAGACTCATACCATAGACCTATATACACTTTTAATACAAATGTTATTGGAACAGCAAATTTATTGAACTGTTGTACAAAACTAACTGAATTAAAAACAATATTAATAATCACCTCTGACAAATGTTATGAAAATATTAATTCTAACAAAAAATTTAAAGAAGATGATAAATTAGGTGGAGATGATCCTTATAGTGCAAGTAAAGCAGCTTGTGAAATATTAGTAAATTCATTTGCTAAATCTTTTCTAAATAATATTGGGGTGGCAACAGCCAGATCAGGCAACGTTATTGGAGGTGGAGATATGGCAAAAAATCGTTTGATACCTGATATAATAAATTCTCTGATGAATAAAAAAAATTTAGCTTTAAGAAATCCAAATAGCACTCGTCCTTGGCAACATGTTTTTGAAGCTCTGAATGGATACATCTTACTAGCAGAAAAACTTACTATTAATAAGAAAAAATTCTCAGGTGCTTGGAATTTTGGCCCTATAAAAGATAATATTTCAGTCAAAGATATTGTAAATAAATTTAGCAACACATGGGGATCAAAAGTTGATTTTCAATTTAAAGAATTAAAAAGTTATAAAGAGAAAAAGTATTTATCTCTTGACTCAAAAAAAGCTTATAAAGATTTAGGTTGGAAGAATAAAATGAACATTAATGATTCAATCTTACAAATAGTTGAATGGCATAAATATGCTAAAAGAAAAAAAGATATTAGTATTTTTTCTTTAACTCAGTTAAAAAATTATATATCTCTTAAGTAAAATTAGCTGTGAGAATTTTATAAGATTGATAAAAAAAATTTTAATTTTTAATTTTTTTTAAATAGCTCATCGTACTTTCCTTCTTTAATTATTTCACCTTTCTCAAGTTGATATATCTTGTCACAAATTTTTACAGTATTTAAACGATGAGCAATTAATATAATTGTAATATTTTTACTTAGATTATTTACTGCATCCATTACTGCTTGTTCAGTTAAGTTATCAAGAGCGCTAGTTGCTTCATCTAATATCAAAATTTTTGGGTTGTGGTATAAAGCTCTTGCTATACCTATTCTTTGTCGCTGGCCTCCTGAAAGTTTGACACCTCTCTCACCAATATTTGTTAGATACTGATCGCTTAAATCATTCATGATAAAATTATGAAGGTTTGCAGTTTTGGCAGCTTTCTCAACTAACAATTTATTTATATTTTTTTGCTCCACTCCAAAAGCAATATTAGCTAAAATTGTATTATCGCTCAGATATATATGTTGGGGAACATATCCAATTAATCGCTGCCAAGATCTCAAGTTTTCATTTGTTATTATTTGATTGTCAATTTGAATAATTCCATTTTGAGCTTTTAACAATCCAAGAGTAATATCAACTAAAGTAGTCTTGCCACTACCAGAAGCACCAACTATCCCAATAGTAGACCTTGCAGGTATATTCATATTGACATTTTTTAATACAGGGTTGGAGGAATTTGGATAACAATACTCAATATTTTTCAATGAAATAGACTCATTAAAAGATAGTTCAGATCGGCCCTCTGTTGAATTAAAAGATTTTAAATTTTTAATATCTTCACAAAGCTTATCAAGAGAGGGTTCTATGAATTTTATTGCAGAAATAGACTGATATATTAGTTGAAGAGCAGGTATCAAGCGATATCCTGCGAAAACATAGAGACTAATTATAGGTATAGCATTGTTAAAACTACCTGTTTGTAAAATCAGATATATAATCATCAACAAAATACCACCAAATGCTATAGCTTCGAGTATATGTCTAGGTAAATGACTTAAAATTTTTGCTGAAGCCTGTGTTCGTGCATATACTTGAGCTGAATTTGAAAATCGATTTATATATCCATTTTCAAGACCTCCCAATTTTACCTCTTTAATTGCACCAAAAGCTTCACTAGTAGATATGAAACGCAATCGGTTATTCATTAAACGCTCTTTTCCAATTTTACTAAAATAATTGTGAGTAAAATAAAAAATAATTCCATAAGTTATACCCAATGAGAATCCAACTACTAATGCTAATAATGGATCTACAAATATCAGAAGACCAATTAGTATAATTGCAACCATTCCCTTTGATAAAAATTCCATTAATGGTGTAAAGCCACTATCAATTACTGTAGCAACTTCAGATAAAATAGTTTTTCCAAGATCTGCACTATTTTGATTTAAAAACCAACTATAAGGTTGATATAAATATCCCTCTATAAGACGTTTGCTAATACTAAATTCTCTCATTTGTACAAATCTTAGTTGAGCATAGGTTGTTAAAGCTTTGAAGAATAGAGAGGTGACTAATAAAATAAAAACAAGCACTCCCAAAACAAAAAGAAACTGTTGATTAGTTTTAACACCAAAAATCTCGGATATTTTATAAACCTTAATTAAAATAAAATTAGTTTCAATTAGAGTGGGGTTTGTTAAGACTGCCATAAAAGGTAAAATTGATACAACTCCAATCATTTCCAATAATGCCATAACAAAAATCATTACTAATAGTATAAAAGCCCTAATTCGCTCAATAGGATTAAGTAAATATAAAAATTTTTTTATAGTTTCCATAATGATTTCAATAATAAATTATCTACTGATATTTATCACCATGAGGTTCGGCCGCCATCTACGGGAATTATTGCGCCATTAAGGTAACTGGATGCGTCGCTAAGCATCCAGATCAAAGTACTTTGGAATTCATCGTTATTTGCCATTCTGCCCATAGGAACTCTAAATTTAATTCTATTTAAGAAATCTTTGTCTTGATTGTTATATACACCACCTGGACATATGGCATTACAGCGAACATTTTTATCTGCCCAATAATTTGCTAGATATCTGGTTAAGCCTATTATGCCAGTTTTGACTACTGAATAAGTCACTGGTTTTACTGATTGTTTATTATCATCTTTTTCATCTTTCAAATATAATCTTTGATCAGGTCCTATTAATCCCAAATCTGATGAGATATTAATAATAGTCCCCCCATTTTTATTTTTAGAAATTTTGTAACCATAGTGTTTAGAGCAAAGAAATGCCCCAGTAAGACCAACAGAAATGTCATTATTCCAAGTATCTAAAGAAAAATTTTCAAGTCTTGAAAAATTTTTCTCTTGGTCTTCGCCCACTTTGGGATTATTTGCAGCATTATTAATCAAAGCATCAATCTTACCAAATTTATCAATTAATAGTTGTGCATTATTTTCAATTGAATTTTCATCAGTTATATCAATTTCGAAACCAATCGATTGAGTATCATATTCTTGATTTAAATAATCTGCAAAATTATCAACTTCTTTTTTTGATAGATCTAATAAAATTGGGATACCTCCGTAACATGCTACTGCCTCAGCATGTTTTTTACCTAATAACCCTATTGCACCTGTAATGATTATTACTTTATCTTTTAAACTAAAGATATTTTCTAAATTAACCATGAATAACAACCTTGTTAGGTGCGAATATGTCAAGTGCATCTTCATATCTGTCAACACCCGTTACATCTTTGCCCAAATTAGAAAATGCTCTCATCTGATCGCCACTTCTAAAAGCCATATTTAAGATTGATTTATTTGAGTCATTAAAAAACTTGTTACTAAGATATTGAGTTAGTTTCTCGGGACAATTTGATTTAAGTCTTTCATATATTGAATAGTATTTTTTTAAATATTTTTTCATTTTTTTACCTGATTTGAATAACGAAATTTCTCATCAATTAAATAGTTCCTACTGTTTGACCTCCGTCAATTACTAACGTCGCTCCTGTAATAAAACTTGCTCTATTGGAACATAAAAAAACTACTGAGTCTGCAATCTCTTTTGGTGATGCAAATCGATTCATAGGTACTGATGACTTGATAAGTCTTTTGACATTTTTATTATTTTTTTGAATTTTTTGATGCCAAGATCCTCCTTTGAAATAAACATTTCCTGGAGCAATAACATTTACTCTAATATTTTCTTTAGCTAGTTTTCTAGCCATGTTTTTTGCTAAAGCTATTATAGCTGCTTTTGCTGTTGAATAATCAGAAGGTGCCCCGAAAGCCTCTATTCCAGCAATCGAAGATATAAATAATAAACAGCCCTTAGACTTTTTTAACATTGGTAAGAAAGTTCTTGCCGTTAATAAAGCTGACTCGAAATTTATTTTCCAAGTCTTTTCCCACTGATCCCGATCTGGTAATGCCTCAGATACACTTTGGCCATCTCCAACATTTAGAACAACTACATCTAAAGTATTCCATTTCTTTTCAATTAATTTATTAAGGTGAGATAATGATTTAACATCTGTGCAGTCACATTTTGCAATAAATGTATTATTAATTCCAAATTTTTTCTTAAGTTTCTTTTCAGTCTTAAATAAATTTTCAGATCCTCTAGAAACTATACAGGTTTTCGCACCCTCATCTAAAAAACTCTCAGCAATAGCCAATCCTATGCCTCTTGAAGCACCCGTTATTAATACTTTTTTTCTATTAAGATTTAAGTCCAAATTATTTTTTCACACCAGAGCCTAGCAACATTAATTCCCTAGACCATCTAAAAAATTTATTTTCAACTCTAACGGGAATTAATGGGCTTATTGCTGCACAAAAATAGTTTAATATTGGATAAGCCCAAACTATTGGAAGTTGTCTGAATTTTATGACATTTATATTTGAAAAACCAAACATTTTATACGCGTCCTCTAAAGCTATTTTAGTAAAAGGTGTTCTATGTGTAATATCATCAAAATATTTTTTATATTGTGACTCCCAATCTGGCACTAATGTTATTAATAAACCTTCCGGTTTTAAAATTCTATATGCCTCTTCTAAATATTTTTCTGGATAATAAAGATGTTCTATAAACGATTTACTGAAAACAACATCGAAGCTGTTATCAGCAAAAGGTAATTTTTCTTTTTCTATATCACATAACTTTATTTTTAAATTATTATCGAAATTCTGAGACTCCACCGAAATATCAATACCCTCAACATCTAAGCCTAATTCTCTAAAATTATTTAAAAATTCACCTCTTCCACATCCAGGTTCTAACAATTTCATACCCTTCTTTAAGCCAAATAAGTTAAATAAATGACCACATAATTTTGAAGGATATTCGTTGTAAGGATGTGATACTTCATCATAAACAACTGATAAATAATTTTTTACCATTTATAAAATCTCAACAATTTCAATTAAATTACCCTCATTGTCATGACAGTAAGCTACCTTAGCATTTTTTAAGTCATTTATGATAGGGAAATTAACAATGCCTCCACCAATTTTAATAATTAGATCACATACAATGTTGATATTATCAACTTCAAAAGCTATATGAGAACATCCTAATTGATTAGATTTTTGTTTATTTGGATTTTTTTTTTGTGGATGAGAGTGATATTCTAAAATTTCTAAAATATATCCATCTGGTGCCTTTAATTTTACCCATTCTAATTTTGTATTTTGTAAACCAACCACAGTGTCAATAAATCTGCCCTTTTCAACTGAGTGACTATCCTTTACAAAGCCCAAAGAACAATAAAATTTCACCGAGTCTTTTAGACTATTAACAACAATTCCAGTGTGTCTCACTTTTTTTAACATAAAGACTCCATAATGGTCTCTTCAAGTACGTCCAAACCCTCAATTAGAGCATTGTCTGTAATTGTTAAAGGTGGACCTAATTTTATAGACTCTCTTCCAGTGTGGACAACCAATAGACCTTTTTGATAACATTTTTCTGCAATTGATGAAGCAGTAAAACTACCAGTTTCTCTTAAATTTTTATCTTTAAATAAAATAGCAGAAATTAAACCCTCTCCTAATATATGGCTTATCCTATCATTTGATTTTTCTTTAACGAGATTAAGTTTTTTTTTTAAAATTTCACCTTTTCTTCTTGATTCATTAATTAAATCCTTAGCTTCAATCTCTTCTAATACAGCGAGTCCAACAGAGCAGGCCATTGGGTTGGCTGAATGAGTGCTACTCATGTTACCTATTTCAGGTAGATCCATAATCTCTTTTTTTCCAATAACGCCTGAGAGAGGATAGCCATTACCCATTCCTTTTCCACAGCAGATTAAATCCGGAGATACATCATAATGTTGGAATCCAAAAGCCTCACCTGTTCTTGCAAAACCGGCCTGCATTTCATCAAATGTTAAAACAATATTATTTTCCTTACAAAATTTTTCTGCTGCCTTAACAAAATCTTTTGGATAAAAAATAGCTCCCCAACCCTGGAAAGACTCTAAAATCATTCCACATAAATCATTCTTAGGTTCAATACCTTTCTTGATTAATTTTTCAATATTTTTTAAAAAAAAAGACTCTCCAGAGTTACTACCTAAAACCCATGGGTATGGAAAAGCTAAATGATGGATATCTTTGTCATGAAATCCTATCCATTCTTTTTGTTTAACATTTCCGCTCATCATTTGAGCACCCATAGTTCTACCGTGCCAATTATTTTCAAATGAAACAATACCTAATCTTTTTTTATTTTTTAACTGACCAAATAATCTCATTAATTTTAATGCTGCATCAGTAGTCTCTGTTCCAGCCGATAAAAGAAAAGCTTTATCAAAACCTGGGCCAGCAAATTCTAAAAGTTTTTTGATATATTTTGATCTCATCTCATTACCATAAGCATAGCAACCCAATATAGGTTTTTTTAACATCTCATTCATTGCCTCTAAAACTCTTGAATTTGAATGGCCAATATTTGAAAAAAAAATTGCAGAAGTAAAATCTATAAATTTATTTCCTTTTAAATCAAAGATATTGAAATCCTTAGCAGAGTCCCAAATTATTGGAATTTGTCCATGCATAGATCTAGATTCTAATGTATCCAAACTTTCTAAAATTTCTTTAGTACCATCACAAGGAATTGATGTTTTAATAAGTCTGTTTTCGGTGGATACTTTAGGTACTTTTTTTTGTTCTCTATTAAATTGATATGAACTCATAAATTTACATAAATAATTTTTTAATTAATTCATTTGATTTTGATGCTAAATACTCAAGGTAATCAAAATCCTCTTGTGTATCAACTTCATACGCAGTTTTTGTAATAAATGGAAGGGTTTTTTTTCCATGAATTTCGCGATTTTCTAGAATAAATTTCGTAGAAAGAATATCTACGTATCCATTTGCTTGATAAGTATCTGGAAAAGTTTGTCTAGGGGCATTTGAATTAGACAAATCATTATTAAGCAATGATAGAGGTGTCAATTTTCCATTTTTTATCTCAAGAGTTTTGTAAGATGATTCTGACATCAGATGTACTGATCTCAATGAATCAAATTCTTTATTATCTTGAAAAATAGATATAGCTTCATCAAGAACATTAGGATCTCTAATAGGTGTTGTTGGACGAAGATGAACTAAATACTGAGGATGTAAATCTATTTTTTTGAATTCTTCAATTGAGTGAGATATAAAACTAAAATCAGATGAATTATCTTTTGATATTTCAGAGGGCCTTAAAAATGGAACCTCAGCTCCACACTCTGTACCTATATCTGCATATTTTTCAGAGTCGGTAGAAACAAAAACTCTATCAATTAATTTTGTTTTTTTTGCAGCTTTTATTGACCACTCTAATAAAGTGTGGCCTTGGAGTTTTCTTATATTTTTATCTTTAACTCCTTTTGAACCAGATCTTGCTGGAATAATCGCAACAACATTAGACATGAAAATAATTACTAACTATGGATAATTGCTTTTGAAATATTTTTAAACCCTCTTCATCTCTATATAATTGCATAATAAAAGGACCAGTATAATTACAATTTCTTATCTTCTTAAAAAATTTTTTGAAATCTGTATTTCCATCACCAAAAAAAACAGGACCACCGCCTAAAATTCTATCCTTTATATGGACAACAGAAATAAGATTACCATATGCAGATAATTCTTCTTCAACATCATAGCCTAATGATGCACTGTTGCCAGTATCATAATTTACAGTAACACGCTCTGACTGAAATAAGCTTAATAAATCAACAAAATCTTGGGGCTTTAAATCTGACTCGATCGATAAATTAATACAATATTCCTCTAATAGTTTGATAATTGGTTTAAGATTTTTAACAAAACGAATAATGGCTTTCTGATCAATTAATGATGAATGATCAACACATGGAAGAATTATATCTGTAGCACCTATACTTTTAGCACTATCTATAAGTCTAAACATTGCTTTTTGGCTTGATATTACAATATCTTGATTGTCACTGTGCAAAGGGGCTTCCATAAAATAGTCAGCGCAAATACTTTGAACACCTACACCAGTGTCCTTTATAATTGTTTTTAATTCTTTGATACCACTTTTTTTAAATAGTGGATTTTCTTCTGCTAAGTCAAAATCTAAAATTAACTCTATAAGATCTAAGTTTAACTTTTTAGCTATTTTAAATTCATCTTGCCACATACCTACTGGAAAAGCCTGATATTTACCTTGGTACTTTGGTAATAAGCGCCCTTGGATTACACCTATTTTGTTAATTTTATTTTTTCCAGTCTAAATGCTGTCTAAGATTTTCAGCAATAGGTTTTTCTGCTTCATAAACTCTTTTGACGCCATCCCCCATTGCTAATTCTATCTTTCTAACCGCACCCACTAATTGCTTGAAACCAGCTGGCTCAACAGAAGCTGATTGATCTGAACCATACATTGATCTATCTAATGTAATATGACGCTCTAATGATGTTATGCCTAATGCAGCTGCAGCATAAGAAATAGCAAGACCTACTTCATGACCACTATATCCAACATTACAATTAAATTTATCTCTAAGAGTATTTATCATATTTAGATTAGCATCTTCTTCTTTCATAGGGTAAGTAGAAACTGTGTGCATTAATTCAAATGAACATTTGGCATTATTGAAAACATCTACTGCGTTTTGAATGTCTTCATAAGTAGTCATTCCTGTAGATATAAAAGTATGTTTTCCTTCACTTGCAATCTCCTTTAATAACTCGTTGTGTACGATCATAGCTGAGGCAACTTTATTATACTTAGAGTTAAACTGCCTTAGGAATTTTTGTGAATTAATATCCCAAGCGCTAGCATACCAGTCGATTCCTTTTGATTTACAATAAACCTCAATCTCATTATATTGCTCAGCACTAAATTCTAGACCTTCTTTTTGTTCTCTTTGAGTTGTGCCCCATGGACTTTCTCTTGATGAGCTTAAATATTCTTGAGTATATACCTCGTTGATATCTCTTTTTTGGAACTTAACACAATCAGCACCAGACTCTGCAGCAACATCTATTAGTTTTTTACAAATGGACATATCTCCATTATGGTTAATTCCTATTTCGGCTGTAATAATAATTGACATAATTTTCCTTTCAATTTTCGTATAAAATTTTAATAAAATTTAGTTTAAATACTTCCTCTAATATTTCTCTTACAACTCCATCGCCACCATTGGTTTTAAGAATAATATCAGATATATCTTTAATTTTAGAGTGGCTATCTGCAGGACATATTGAAAAACCACAAATTCTCATAGCATAAAAGTCATTTAAATCATTTCCAATATAAACAAGGTTATTTAAATCAAAGTTATTTTTATTTGCAAGGTCTTTGACAGCTTTTTCTTTATTGCTAACCCCTTGAATTGCTGGGATCTTTAACTTATTAGCTCGAGTTTTGACAATATTGTTTGTCTCTGTAGAAATAATATAAGAAGGTTTATTAATTTTATGTAAAACATCTAAAGCTAAGCCATCTGCTCGACTACAAACAACAGCTTCTCTTCCTTCTTGATCTATATATACATTATTATTTGTCATCACACCGTCAAAATCAAAGATAAAAGCATCAATTTTTTCAATTGAAATCTTCATTATTATGATTTCTTTAAATTTAAGTAACCATTATCGATTAATTTATCTTCAATGTATTCCATTAGGGCATGTCCAGCAGTAATATGAGCTTCTTGAATTCTTCCCGTATCATTGCTTGGAACAATAAAAGCTTCATCACAATAACGTGCAGCCTCGCCTCCACCAGATCCTAAAAAACCAAAAACTTTAATGTTTAATTCTTTAGCTGCCTTCATAGCTAGAATAACATTTTTAGAGTTACCTGATGTAGTAATGCCAATTAAACAATCATCTTTCTTTCCAAGAGACCTAAGAGTTCTTTCAAAAAGCACATCATATCCAAAGTCGTTACCACAAGCTGTAATTGTAGATGTATCTTGTGCTAAAGATATTGCGGCTATTCCCTCTCTGTTATTCATAGGTCTAAGCCTTACTAGCATTTCAGCAGCGAGGTGTTGTGCATCAGCTGCAGAACCGCCATTACCACACAGCATAATTTTTCCATAATTTTGAATAGACTTAGAGATTTCTTCTCCCATTATAGAAATACAATCTAATCCCTGATTCAAACATTGCATTTTTACAGAAATTGACTCTTCGAATAGAGATATAATTTTTTTTTTACTCATTTTATTGATGTGAGATTTGATAATAACTTTTGGGTATATTATTAAAAGTATTAAATTTAATTAATTATCTACTTATACATATAGATAATTAATAATTTTTCGGACAATTTAATTATTGGGAAATACAATCATAATTTTATAAATTTTACGTTATCAAATTTTGATAACTTATTTGTTAAAGATAGGTTATAGGAGTGAAGGTTAGAAATTTTCTTATTTAATGAAGTAGTATAAAAAAATACATTAATACCTTTTTCAGCAAAGAGTAGAGATACCCTAGAACCTAAAATTCTAACCTCTCTTGAATAAGGTAAAATTAATTCAACAGGAATATCAGAGTTTAATTGATCCTTGTTTTTTAGTTTTGATAAATTTTTATTATTTGATACGTAGTTTTCTAAATTACTACCAGGATGAATTTTAATTATACTATTAGGAATTTTAAAAATATCATCTAGAAATCTATCAACAATTTTTTTTCCAAAGTATTTGACATCATTATCGTAAGTGTAACCAAGAAGAAAAATAGGATTTTTAAATTTATTAAGTTTTAAGTTGAAAATTTTTTTATTTTTGATTTGTAATTCATTTAACTCAAAATTAACAGAAATCTTTTTTTTTGTAATTTTATTAGGCAATTGCCCTAAAAATATTTCTGAGTCAACACTTAATATATCAAAAAAAATTCTATAAAAAATAATGGAGAGGAAAAATTGAATCATTAATTGCTTACCTTTAAAAATGTTTATTCTAGATATTTTTTTTATTTCTCTTTTTGGAGTCAGAGGAATATAGATAGGACTATTTTTACATTTTTTTAAAAAAAATATGAAAGCGAGGTCATCGCAATAGCTGGAAAAAAAAATTTCATAATTTTTTTTATAAAAATTTTCATAACCATTTGGTTGGAACCAATTTTTTAAGTCTTTAAAAATAAAATTTGGCCTAATTACTTTTGAAATAACATCGATTTTTTTTACAGGCAAATCAATTTTTTTTAAAAAATTAAATATATCAATAGAAGGAGTTATAATAAGCATATCCTGATATTTATTTACTAAGCCTATTGCAGTTGAAAGTTGTTCGAAACTATTACAAAAATAAATCTTTTTTTTCATATATTTTATTTACTTCACATTAAGTATATCTATTTAATCTTATAGATTTTATCAAAAAAAAATTTGATTTTTCAAAATCATTTTTCAAAAAACCATAATGATTAAAAAATAAGAAATAAAGTTTAAAAATCTCTAAGAATGATAAATAATCTTTGATCCATCAAAGTCAAAATTAAAAGGAACAAACATTTGTTTAGAAAGTGCTTTTTTTATTTTTTCATGATTTTCTGGTGCTGCAATAAAGAGCATAAAACCTCCACCACCAGCACCAAGCAACTTTCCTCCAATGGCTCCATTCTTCTTTCCAACATCATATATTTCATCAATATAATTATTAGAAATTAGCTTGGTCAAACTTTTTTTTATTCTCCACTGCTCATCTAAAAGACGTCCAATTTCAGAAATAATATCATTTTTTTTTGTTAAATATTTATAGCCCTCATTGCATATTTCCATAATGTCCTTTAAATTAATTTTTTGATCTCTAGTCAATTTTATTTGAGTGGCTGCTACATCATTAGCATCTCTTGTTAAACCAGTAAAACATAATAAAAAGTTTTGTTGTAATAGATTTAAATGCTCTTTTTTTAATTTAATTGGATAAACCGAGAAATCATTTTTTTCTGAGAATTCAGTATAATTAAACCCACCATAAGCTGTAGCTACTTGATCTTGAGAGCCAACAGCTTCACCTATTTTATTTTGTTCTATATTTATTGCAGTTAATGCTAAATTTTTCTTTGTAATAACTTTTCCTTGAAGGCCCGTTAATGCTTTTATCATGCCGACTGTAAATGCCGAACTAGAGCCTAAGCCAGATCGAGAGGGAAGATCACCTTGATGGACTATTTCAAGACCTTCTCGTACATTAAAGTACTTCAAACATTCTCTAATAGAGGGGTGTTTAATTTCATCAATTGAGGAAACCTCTTCTGTAGTAAAATATCTTAATCGCCATTTATAACCAAAAAATGGAGGGAGGTCTCTAGCTGAAATATAACAATATTTGTCTATGCAAAAGTTTATTGTTTTACCACCGTACTCTCGATACCAGTCTGGATAGTCACTTCCTCCGCCAAAAAGACCGATTCTAAAAGGTGTTCGAATATTGATCATTATTTATTTATAAATTTTAAGTATATTTGTTAAAGAAAAATTTGATAAAATCTAATTATCTTTCCAAAAATACATTCCCATCTTTGTCAATTTTCTCGCGCCAATAATTTAAAAGATCATTCATTGTTTTTTCAAATTTTATTTTTGGAGTCCATCCTGTGTGTTTTGTAAATTTTTCCGTACTAGGAAGCTGAAGATCAGCATCAATAGGCCGTAATCTACTTTTATCTATCACATATTCAAGTTTTGAATTAAGAGTAGATATTGAAATCAAATATTCAAGAATCTCCTTAACTGTAAGAGTGTGTGTACCTCCGATATTATAACTTTCGCCAGGTATTGGATTAATAGTAACTAGCATATAATAGGCACGAACAGCATCTCTAACATCAGCAATGGTTCTCAAACTATCAAGATTTCCAACTTTAATAAGTGGCTTTTGATAACCCGCCTCAGCTAAAGCTATCTGTTTTGCAAATGATGACTCAGCAAAGACATCTCCTCTTCTTGGCCCAGTGTGAGTAAACATTCGTGTCGTCATAATCTTGAGCCCATAAGCCTCTGAAAAAAATCTACCAATTAAATCGGTCCCCACCTTCGATATAGCATAAGGGGAAGCGGGATGAAAAGCACAATCCTCTTTAATTGGCACTTTTTCTTTTGGAACTCTACCAAAGACTTCTGAAGATGAACAAACATGAATTATGGCATCAGGAGAATTATTTTTTAATGCTTCAAGAAGAGTTGAGGTACCTAATATATTTACATCATAAGTCTGAAGGGGGCTCTCGAAACTAGTTTTTGGAAAACTCTGTGCTGCAAGATGAAAAACATAATCAAATTTAAAATCATCTATGGCGTTTTTAATTGAAGTAGGATCTGTTAAATCTCCGTAGATAAAATTTACTCGATCTTTAGAATTTGACATTCGTGCCAAATCTCCAATATTTTCTAAAGAACTTCTCCATCTAATCAGACCGACAATATCCCAGTCTGTATTTTCAATCAAAAAATCAGCCAAATGTGAGCCAACCATTCCGGTTATACCAGTGATAAAAGCAGTTTTACGCTTAATTGTATTCATTTTTAAATTTTTAAATTACCACTTTCTATTGCCTCTTTCCACCAATCACAAGTAAGAGTTATGCCTTGGTCTAGAGAAATTAATGGCTTCCAATTCGTAAGCTTATTAAATTTTGAGGAGTCTAGTTCAATGTTAGTGGGGATAGATGGCTTAGATAGATCATGTTTTATTTTTAAATTTTTACCTGATATTTTTATAATTTTTTCAACAACATTTCTTACTGATTCAGACTTCCCAAATCCAACATTATAAATACCAAAATTATCACTAATATTTAAAGAAGCTTGAACCGCTCTTATAAAATCAGAAACATATAATAAATCTCGCTTTTCTTCTCCAGTACCCCAAACATTTATAGTATCGTTATCATTGCTTGATAATATTTTTGTAACATTAGCGCCTAACATATGTGAACGTTTAAGATCAAATTTATCATGAGGCCCATATATATTTGAATGTCTAAGTACTATGTGTTGAGTATTACTAATTCTAGAATAAAATTCACAAATTTTTTCTATATATAATTTTGTGTTTCCAACACCAAAGTATTGTTTTTGTAAATCAATATTATAGTTTAAATCGCTTTCCTTAATAGATTGTGAACTAGATTGATACATTACTGTACAACTTGGAAAAATGAATTTTTTAATGCCTAGTTCGTATGAGGCTCTCAAGATTAAACTATTGATAATTGCATTATCTGTAACATGTAAATGAGGTTTGTTGATAATATCATTAGCTCCAGAAGTGGTTGCAGCAAATTGCAATATAATATCTTTTTTTTTGCAAACCTCGTTTACAAAAGATAAATTTCTTAAATCACCACGAATAAATTTCAAATCTTTTAAATGATTTGGTATCTCAGAATTATGAATAACACCTGTAACATCAAAACTTCTATCCTTTGAAAAATGCTCCATGAGATTTTGACCAATAAAACCACTTGCCCCACAAATTAATATATTAGTCATTTATCCACTTCACATATTGCCTGTTGAGATGATAGTGCTAACTTTGGAAAATCAGCAAATATAGGATTTTCAAAATTTAACGGAGAATTGTAGGTGTACGAACCAGTTTCACTTGAAGAATTAAGTATTTTTTTTACTTCATGGATATTTAGATTATTAGTAGATACAAAATCGTAAACTCCCCTTATCTTTGATAAGTCGTTGAGGAGCAATATTGATTTAAATCGACTCATTGAAATATAGTTAAAAGTAGAGTCTCCTGATAAAGTTAAATTCTCATTATTTTGAAGTCTGATAATATGATTGTTTCTCATAGTTGGACCTAAAATCATAGATGATCTTAAAATAAGACTGTGAGGATGATCTTTTAAAATATTTTCACAATTTAATTTTGATTTACTATAAAATGAATTTGGATCACGGTAAATATCTATTGTCGATATAAAAACAAAAATTTTATGATTTATTTTCAAGAGATCTTTTAACAATTTTTCACTTTCGTAAATCATATTTTCAGATTTATGATTGGAAGAACCTGCGCAATGAATAACTAGATCATAGTAATTTTCATAATAATCGTTTAGATTTTTTCTATTTAAAGATGTAGATCCTAAAATAGAATTATGAAGATATTTTCCAAGCCCTGAACTAGTGCCTGAAATTAAAATACTTTTCATTTTTTAAAAGCATTAAAACGATTTAATGCACTTTCTTTATTTTTTGAAAACCATAAAATAGTATCTTTTATACCATCTTCAATTGAAACTTTAGGACTAAAGCCTAATTTTTTTGATCTTGTACAATCCATAATTCTGATATTATCTCCAACAAAATCTGTCCCAAGCCAGTTTATTTCCAAGGATGGGTTAGTGTGTTTAACAACTAAGCTTGCAATTTCGAAAATTGAGTGACCGTTGCCAGATCCTAAGTTCATTGGCTGATCTATATCTTCTAAAATAGAGAATATAAGGCCTTCTGCTACATCTTCAGCATGAATAAAATCTCTCACGGGTGTACCGTCACCAAAAACATCAAGTTTTTTTGATGCCAAAGAAGCTTTATGTATTAATGATGGAATAACCATTGCCCCATTAATATTAAAATTATCGAATCTTCCATAAACATTAGCTGGTCTTAGTACTTTTATCCCGTTCCAATCGTGTTGAATTTTATATGCATCAGCTTGCATTTCTCCGATCCTCTTTGCCCAACCACCATACCAATCATTTTTTGATGGCAGTCCCTCCCATAAATCATCTTCTTTAAATAGATTAGATGGAGAGTATACTCCAATTGAACTTGTATAGGCAATCGCCTGAACTCGCTCAAGCCTAGCTGCTTCTAAAACATTTGTGTTGAATTGTATCATTGGAATAAAAAAATCTGCTGGATTTTCCATACATACTTGTGGAGATCCTTTAATTCCTGCTACATGAAATGCAATATCCATTCCACTCATAATTTCCTTACAAAAACTAAATTCTCTTAGGTCTCCTGCAATAAATTTGATCTTGTTATCTAAATCTTTAGGTTTAAATAAATCAACAGCTAAAATATTAGCTTCTAATTTCATCATTTTATTTAGAAGAGCTCTTCCTATCATGCCATTTGCCCCAGTAATAAGAATATTTTTATTTTTAAAGGTCATTAATTGCCTCAACTACTCTATTGATATTTTCATTATTTAAATTTTCATGGTTTCCTACATAAAGTCCATACCTATGGATTTTATCTGTATTTTTTAACGTTCCGGATATACGATGACTATTATTTATAACAAAAGGCTGTCTTGCCAAATTACCACCCCCTGCAGTCCCTACCCTAAATTCTACTTCACTTTTTGTTAAATAACTTTTTAATTTTAAAAAAAGGTCAGGATTTTCCTCATTAAGAACTAAAGGCAAAGCAAAGTTGCTAGATCCCTCTTGATTAAAGTTTATGAAATATTTATCTTTATTTAAATTTTTTAACCAGTGGTTTAAATTATCCGATCTTTTCTTTATAATAAGATCAATTTTTTGCATTTGTTGTAAACCAATAAATGCATTAATTTCTGTCGATCTAAGATTAAAACCAGGAACTGCAAAGGTGAAAAGAGGATTTAAATCTTTATAGTTATTTTTATATTTATCTTGTAGCTCTTGGCTTGCTTCTCTTATCATTCCATGTGAACGAAACATTTTTGCTAGATCATGCAATTCATCATTCTTTGAACAAACCATTCCTCCTTCAATAGTAGAAATATGATGGCCATAATAAAATGAAAAAATTGATAAATTACCGAAAGATCCAACTCGCTTATCTTTAAAAGTAGCGCCATGCGCTTCACAACAATCCTCAATCAAAAATAAATTATTTTTTATACATATATTAATTATATTTTCAGATAGGCCATTAAAACCAAGAGTGTGAATAAGCACAACACCTATAGTTTTAGAGGTAATAGCATTTTCAAGAGCTTTTTCATCCATACATAAGTTATTAGGATTAATGTCAACAAAAACAGGAGTTAATCCAAGTTGGATGAGTGATGAAATATCTGTTGACCATCCAAGAGATGGTACTATGACTTCTCCTTTTCCTTTTAAATGTTTTAAAATCGCGATTGATAAGTAGTTTCCTGATGCGCCAGAATTAGTCATAGCACTATTTTTTACACCAACCCAATTACTCCAAGTTTTTTCAAATTCATGGACAAGAGGGCCGTTTGTGAATCTATCTGTTGATTTTATAAAATTACAAAGACCTTCTCTTTCTTCATTGTCAAATTTGCCTTCCATTAATTTCCAACTCATAATTTTTCACCATAGAGATCATAATGTTCTACTATTACAAAAATTCCTTTTTCTTGAATTGCTTTCCTATATTCTAGATAAGGATTAGAACCTTTTTTCAATTCGATTACCTTAATTTTACTCAACATAGCCTTGATTGCTAAGCAGTGATTTTGAGTATGCTGAGGTCCAGCATCTAAAGGTGTTTTGGCACCAACTGCTACTCTAAAAATAATATTAGGTGAAAATTTATTATCGCTCATTTCAATCATTTTATCTGCATGATTAACAAGTTGATTTAATCCAAGTATAAAGAAATCAAATCTCGGATAAACAGATACAACAAAACAATCGTCCATAGCCAATCCGAGCGCTATGCCAGTTTGTAATTCCTCAAAAACTGGAAGTTCTATTTTTTTTTTATCATTTATTTGCTCTAAGGTAGGTGACATACCATGCCCACCATCTATAACTCCTTGCCCAATAAAGAAAGAACTATCGATTTTTGCAATGTCATTCATAGCCTCTGTGAGACTAAGCTTATATGTATTTATTTTATTCATTTAGAAATTCACCCAATTTCCAGTTCCATGATGAGGGTACTCTGACTGATACTTATAATGTACAATATTTGGTAATAAATCCATTTTTGTACCCCAAGCTTTCTTAGTATCAGATGTTACGCTTTTATCATTATCTTCTACTACAAATATTAAAGGTAAATTAAAATTTTGACTGTATTTGTATGCTTCCCAAAAAATACCAGTCTCATATGTCATATCACCAATGAAACACCATACATTACGACTGCTATTTTTCTTTTTTTCTGAAATGGATACTCCAAGAGCGCTAGGAATAGAACCTGTAACAATAGAGGAAGAGTAAAATTTTGGATTTTTACTGACAATACCCATACTTTTACCAGCAAGTATTTTTGACATAAGTTCATTTTCTTGAATTCCATGAAGTAAAGCATGATAATGATTCCGCCACGCTGAAAATACCCAATCATTCTTGTCTATATACTGAAAAATATATAATAACTCTGTTTCATTTCCTGATGAGAGATGAATTGGACCTTTTATTTCACCTGCCTCATATCTTTTAGCAACTTGATTTTCAAAATACTTTAGTGTTTTAGCATTCAAATTAGGAGTCCTTTTAACTCCTATTTTTTCAAGTAATTTATTTCCATGTAATATCATTTATCTCGTTCCTGAAGAATAGGGTTGCTATGAGGCCAGGTTATATTGAGCCTTGGATCATTCCACTTTATTGTAAATTGATCCCTTACATCAGGATAAGAACCCTTATAGCTCCATTTATAGTGAAAAACAACTTTATCTGATAGGACAAAAAAAGCATTTCCAAAACCAGGGGGTAGTAAAATCGATCTTGGCTTATCTCCACTTAAAATAAATGTTTCAGATTCAATACTGTTATTGTTGTTTTCTAAGTTCCTACAATCAACAATGGCAAAGAATATTTCTCCATAAAGAACTGTTATGTACTTGTGTGATTTAAAATCACCATGAATACCTCGTAATACATCTTTTTTAGAAACAGATACTTTATCATGATTAAACTTTATTCGTTTAGGCTCCAATGACTCTTCCCATATTGTCCAAAGATTCCCCCTGAGATCATAATGGGCATCATGATCACATATGCTTACTTCATTAAATTTTTTTGAGACGCTCCATTTTTGCATATTCTGATTATATTTATATTATTTTTAAGTTTTTTACATAGAATAAAAATAATACTGAAGATTTTATTAAGAATTTAGAGAGATGTTAAAATATTCAAAAATTTTACAAAAGAATATTAAAATAGTTAAGATATATGTAAAGATTCATATAGGGATTTACCTGATTTAACTAATGTTTAAAGCAAGCTTAGTAACATCCAAATATTATCAAAAAAATAGAATTTTTAAAATTGATGATCCAACACTAAACATTAATAACTGTATATATGTATATTGGTACCTGAAATTAGAACTTTCAAAAAAAAGGAATTGATCTTGCAACTGCTGATATTAATAAGCCTGAAGAGTCTGATGTGATTATTTATTTAGATATACAAAAAAGATTGCCAAAAGAAAATGAAATTCATAAAAGTTTTCTTATTCTTCAAGAAGTAGCAGCGGTCATTCCAAAAAACTGGAATTTGATAAAACATAATTATTTTAGTAAGATTTTTACATTTTGTGATGATCTGATTGATAACAAACGATACATTAAATTAAATTCTTGTCGTCCCTTCAAACGAAAAGTTCCTAATGATATTTCAAAAAAAAATAACTTTTGTGTAATGATTGCAGGAAATAAAATCTCTAATCATCCATCTGAGCTGTATACAAAACGTTTGGATGCAGTAGGTTGGTTTGAAAATAATCATCCTAATGATTTAGATTTTTATGGGATAGGATGGGATAAAAAAATTTTTTCAGGCATACTGCGTCCTTTGAACCGAGTAACATTTGCACGCAAAATTTTCGCAAAAAAACACAAATCATGGAAAGGTTCAATTGATAGTAAATTTGATGTTCTCTCAAATTATAAATTTGCTATTGCTTTTGAAAATGCGATGTCGATAAATGGCTATGTGACTGGAGATAAGATATTTGATCCATTAGAAGCTGGCTGCATACCTATTTACTGGGGAGCACCAAATATTTCTAAATACGTTCCTGAAAACTGTTTTATCAATTGGGAGGACTTTGGCAATTGGGAAGATGTTTACGAGTATTTAATTAATTTATCTGAAAAAAAACATATCGATTATTTAGATAATATTAAAAATTTTATTGAAAAAGTTGCTGTTCGTGGAGAATACAGTGAATTTGAATATGTTAATACCCTTATTCCAGAGATTGAGAGAGTTGTTATCAAAAAAGTATAATATCTAATAGTTTAATTTTAAAAAAATAATCAATTATTTTTTTTCAACATAAATAGATTGTGATGGAAAGGCGAAAGAACTTTTGTTTGTTTCTACTATTTCTTTAATAAGATATGCTAATTCCTCTTTAATTTTTAAGTATTTTTCCCACTCATTTGTATTGGTGAAGGTATAAATCAAAATATCAATACTACTATCATTGAATTTTTCAACACGCACAAATAATTTATAGGTCTCATTAGTAACAAAATCCTCGCTTGAACGAATATAAGTGTCGATATCATTACAAATATTTTGTAATTGCTTAACTGTGGTGTCATAAGTTAAACCTATCGTCCAATTAATTCTTCGATAATTACGATCTGAAAAGTTGATGATGGATGTATCAGAGAAAACATAATTTGGAATTGAGATAGGAGTAGTGTCAAACTGTCGGATTAAGGTAGATCGAAAACCAATGTGTTCTACTGTACCTATAGCGTGACCGGGAACCTCTATAACATCATTTAATTCAAATCTTCTCTCTAAAATAATCATAATACCTGATATTAAGTTTTTAAATAAATCTTGGGCACCCAATGCAACCGCTACTCCAAATAGCCCTAAACCAGCTATAACAGGGCCAATCTTTATTCCCCATGTTTCTAAAACTGCTACAGTTCCTAAAAAAATGATTAGATATTTCAAAGATCTTATGAGCCATAAAACTAATGCCTTAGATAATAATTGTTCAAATTTTCTAAAAGCCTGAGATAAAGGCACCAAAGATTGATGAAGTAACCAAAATATGAAAATAGTAACTAAAGTTTGATTTATTTTTTCCAAAAATAAAAATAATTTACTTTCAGAATTTACAAAAAGACCCATCAAAATGAAAACAAGAATTAATGGCAAAGTCTTTAAAGGAGAAGATAAAGCATCAAAAAGACTATCATCAACTTTGTTTCCAGTTCTTAAAATAATTTTCTTTATTTTAGAAACAATTATTTTAGCAAATAAACCTCTTATAACTATGGCCAAGAAAGTAAAAGCTATAATCATTAAAACCTCTGGCAGTGACAAGCCTAAACTTCCTTGATTCAAGGTGGTTAACATATAATTTTTGAATTTAATTAAAATTTCCACTTTTCGAGCTTCCGTATAAATATCTCATTAAAAATCCCAAAGGTAACATCATTAACACATTATTCCAATTATTATAGAAGCTCATATGTGGTATTACGGGCCACCAATAAATAAATAATATCATAGAGTATAAAAATAGATTGAAAGAAATAAATTTGTCATTTTTAAAAATATAAAGAAAAATAAATTGCCTTAGATTAATAAATAAAAGATATGAAAAAAATATAGCTAAAAAAAGAAAGCCAACAATCCCCAATTCTGCAAGAATTTGAATATAGAAATTATGAGGATGGGTGGAACAAGAACCTTCCACAGTTTTATATTCATATTGAGGATAATCACATTTAAAACGAAATAAATTTGTTCCAATACCAAACATTGGTTTATCTGATAACATTTTTATAGCTGATATATAATGTTCCTCATGATGACTACTATATGGAAGATATGGTATAGAAGTTTTACTTAATTGATCAGTAGTAAGGTCTATTATTCTTGTTTTTGAATTAGGATTAATTGAAATAAAAATGAAAATTAGTATACATGAAATTATAAAGCTTATAATTCTGTATAATCTCACAAATGCTAAGAAAATTGTAATTAAAATAGTAAAAAAAATTATATAAAACAAAGGAGCTCTCTCACCTGATAAGAAGACTAATACTTCACTTATCATTAAAATAATCATTGATACTAGAATTACTTTTGTAGATTTCTTATAGTTTTGATATATCAAAGCAAATGTAAACATTGATAAATAAGCTACATATCTTCCTATAATTGGCTCATCACCAAATAATCCTGTTAGTCGATCGAAATGATGTTTTTCATTCCCAAATAAATTAACTTCAAAGAAGTATTGATATGTTCCGTCAATGCTCACAACCAAAATGCATATAAGTGAAATGTTTAATAAACATTTTGATAAATGTGGATTCATATCTAAAAGATACCAAACACCCATTGCAAAAAATATATATCGAAAATAAAAAACACTTCCCCCCGTTGTCAAAGACTCTAATGGTAATTCAGAAAATAAAGATCTCATAACCCCGTATAAACTAAAAAGAATAAAACCGAGAAAAATTGGATTTTTATAATAAGACCATTTTTTGTTATAAATTGAAATAATTAGAAAATATAAAGCAATTAAAGATAGAAAAATATCAGGTAGAGCAGGTCCTGTAATTAAAACAACTGGAATAAGTATCAGTAAAGTTGAAAAAAATAAAATATCCTTAGAGTAAGAATGATCAAATAACAATGATTTAAAAGGAGAAATAAAAATGCTCAACATAATATTAAGACTTTATACAATCCAATTATCATAAAAAAACAAAAAAAAACGCCGACTATTAAATCGGCGTTTTTTTTAATATTAAGATTAAGTAAAAAACTACATCATGCCAGGCATTCCACCGCCCATACCGCCCATACCGCCCATATCAGGCATAGCAGGAGCAGATGACTTATCTTCAGGCTTGTCTGTAATCATGGCCTCCGTTGTAGTTAGCAAAGCTGCTACTGATACTGCATCAATAAGGGCTGTTCTAACAACCTTAGTTGGATCAACAATACCTGCCTTGACTAAATCACAGAATTTTCCTGATTGAGCATCAAATCCATGCGAATTATCTTTGCTTTCAATAATTTTTCCAGCAATAACAGCACCATCATGACCAGCATTTTGAGCAATTTGTTTTAGTGGAGCAGACAGAGCTTTTCTAACAATATCAACGCCATATCTTTGATCGTCGTTTTCAACTTTAACATTTTTAAGAACATTAGTTGCATAAAGAAGAGCTGTTCCACCACCTGGTAGAATTCCTTCTTCAACTGCAGCTCTTGTAGCGTGCATAGCATCTTCAACGCGGTCTTTCTTT
>MDTG01091293.1_pt1 | contig 29819 bp, 37 predicted proteins | sample 811421 | NCBI WGS metagenome assembly MDTG01 (sample SAMN05326645, study PRJNA326480) | marine metagenome | isolation source: seawater | place: Pacific Ocean: South East | collected 2011 | reverse complement strand
TACTCATCTCTGCGGAGGGGGAGAGATTGCGGTCCCGGCGACGGGCAAACTGCTAATGTATTTCCGGGAAGGGCTGTAGACGACCTCCGCTCGGTCGCGCAGGGAGTAAAGGCACCTGAGCCCTTCCTACCTAAATGGCTGCTCAGTAAGTTCGACACAAAACTCTGCCTACTGTGAGGAGAATGAGATGAATAAAGAAGAATTGGAAAAGGTGATTGCCGACGCTATCCGCTCCGAATTGGATTGTCTGGGGAAACGAAACGTCACCGTAAAGGACCTAGCCCAGTCTGCTTCAGAGGCAGTCCTCAAAACCTTCGACGCTAGGGGGCTGGAGGTCGTGCCCTGCGAGAATCCCCTAATTCAGGTCCTTGCTCGACTCTTTAAAGAAGAGAAACTGGAGGACAGGCACGGAGAAGACGTCATTGGAGTATTAATGAAGTCTGGAATTTACCAGTTCTTTGAGGAGAAAGGTGGCCTAGTAAAGCTGGCCGACAAAATAGAATCCGCAATGAAGGAGATAGAATGAGAAGAGTAATTTTTTGGAGCCATTCTTGGCCTGTCCGCTCTGTACCGTACAAAAAGCCCCTACCCTGTACAGCGCACGATGATCCGCACTGCCTTCTTCCTGGATGCAGTAAAGTTCGAGATGTTGAAAACCGAGGGAAAAGACCTACCATAAAAGGAGTTAAAGCTCGTTATAATAAAACTAAAGGTTGGTATGTTGAGTAGCGCGTGGATAGTTGAGTTATCCGCCGGGTGCTGGATATCGACCGCCGGACGCACTTGTGTTCGAGAGTCCGCTACGAGATACAAGACACAACGCGGAGCAAGGATTGCCCTAGGACACCGACGACGACATCGGCCTTGGTCACGCGCAAAAGTTATCGAGGTGGGCGATGGGTGAGGAATTGGTCGAGCGGCGCCCAATCGCCACCTTACCGACGGAGCCTACAGACTGGATTATCGTCTACGGGCTCGACGAGGACGCCGATTTATACGCGGCGGCCTTGAAGAAGCCTACGTGGCTGCACAGCCTAGACGAGTCTGTTGAATGGTTGTGGTGGTCCTACCTGCCGACCTTGACTGAGGAGGTGGCCGATGGTGGGTGAGCTACCCGCGATTCGCCGCGAGTTAGACCGCCTTTACCGATCCGTGGATGATCTCCTCCGGGCAGGCAAGTACGACGAATGTGACCAACTGCTGAGAGATGCCGAGGTCGAACGAATGGGGCCGCATCTCTTGGTCGGACTGCTCACAATTACGATCCGACATCGGGAGCAGCTTGCTGAGCGGGACGACCTTGTGCTGCGCGTTCGTGCACGTCTTCAGGACCTCGTTCCTGAGCGGACGGAGCGGCTCCTTCGAGGACTCGAATGATGGGGGGCCCATTTTTAAGAGAGGGGGAGGAATGAGAGACCACAAGAAAGAAAGACAATGAGTAAGAAATTCTACACAAAGGCTATTAAACTTGCGTCAGAAATGGCGCTAGATGGGCAAGGAAAATATGCTATCAAACTGCGAGACTTAGTAAATGAAGCAATAAAGGAGGATAAGCAGAGTCTAGAAATGCCGCCGAGGAGCACGGACGTAACGCTCCCACCGCGGTCTTACCAAAGACTACTACGAGAGAGGGAGCAGTTAAAGAGTCTCCTTCTTCGTATTGACCCTCGCGATCTGGACCGCTGCCATTGTCCAGAAACTCAAGACCTATTCAACGAGGTAATTAGATTAATAAAGGAATGAGAATGAGACAATATATTGTTGCCCACATACCTGGAAAATACACTACTTTTGGCAGCTCGTGGACAGGAAGAGTACAAGTGTTCGTAAGTGTTGATGGGGATACTTTCCGTCCGGTAACTAGAGAAATTGATCCTATAGGTCACGCTGCGCTCGATCGTTATGGCCGAAACCAGCTTACCGACCTATCGGACGCGCTAGGTAAACTTCGGCTTTGTCGAGCAACCGTTCAAAAGGAAAATAAACAACCAGACCATAACAAAAAGATAGAAGAGTATAAAGTCGCTAATAAATTTAGAGAGTGGGCACGAATTTCCCTTCCCCCACGTACCCGAGTAGAAATCATCAACAATAGTATTTACACTTTCTGCAGTGGGGAAGACGCGGAGGTAGGCTTAATCTGCCGACGATTGCCTAACCATGACGGGAAATGCTTTTCTCGAGACAAGTGCTTCGACTTTACCCCGAAAAGCTATTGAAAAATTGCTATAGGAAAAGAATAAAGAATGAGACTTATTGACTCTGGAATGGATGCCCCTTGGTGGATTGATATATGAATGGATGGTACGCTCTCCGTGCGGGAGCAAGGCAAGAGAAACGTGGAGTTCGAATCCGCATTTCCCTTGATAGGTGTCGAGAGTAAGCAGCAGGGGTCGTTTCTCATTGTGCTAACTTGCTCTGCCGGACTCGGAGAACTAAAAGGGCGCATGATCCTTTCCGGATTCTACGATCCGACACTGGACGACGAAGCGATGGTGAGCCGGGTAGGTGAGGCTCGGAGTTACCTTTTCGCTCTAAAAGACTGGATAGTAAACAAGGGGGGACCTGTCCCCAAAAATCCCTGGAGAATAGAATGAGTAAAACAGCACCAGAAATTCTTAAAGAGTACTTCAAACAACTTGTATATCCTGGCTTGTCTGAAGAGGAGAAAAAAGACGAAGAACTTGTTGAGGATTATATTTCTGATATAAAACAAGATCACCGATCTGGAGAATTTAACACCCAGATAGATAGAGAATACTTTCGCTCATATTATGAGTCTAGAGGAGTGGGTATCCATCTTGAAAATTTCCAAGGGTTTACCGGAGATATAGGATGGACCTATTGGTACGGAGGCGGAAAGCACGGAGATCCGGCAGCAATAGAGTGGGTTGACCACGCTTACTTTATAGAGTTAGAGAAAGAAGAAGTTATAACAGTAAGGACTTACCGCAAAAAGAACAATTAAAGTATCGCCGCCTTAGCTCAGTTGGCAGAGCATCGGTTTTGTAAACCGAAGGTCAACGGTTCGACTCCGTTAGGCGGCTCATTTATCCTGCCCAGTACAAAGCCTTCTGCGACTCCGCTGCCGTGACCTCTCAGCGGATTGAAGATGATGTAAGATTCATTAGGGTTTATCTGGAGTGGCTTCCAGACAGGATTCTTTTTTTTGCTATAGAAAAAGTATATCTATTCTCCCCATAAGAAATATGAACCTAAAAAGGAGAGATAAGATGCGCTTTCTTACTTTGTTTATTCTGTTTATTACGGCCTGCACGGCCGTGAACGACGCCGATGGGGATCTCTTTCCCTCCGTCGTCGACTGTGACGACACCAACGTTGCCATCTACCCCGGAGCAACCGAGCTCTGTGATGGGGTTGACAACGACTGTGATGACGAGGTCGACGAGTCCGACGCCGTCGATGCGCCCACCTGGTACGCCGACGTGGACGGAGACGGGTTCGGAGATGTCCGAGTCCGAACGAGATCTTGCGTGGCCCCAGAGGGGGCGGTGGACAACGACACCGACTGCGACGACACCAACGCGGCTGCCTACCCAGGAGCTGCCGAGGTCTGTGATGGAATCGACAACGGCTGTAACGGTACCGTAGACGAGGGTGCGACAGACGCGCCCACCTGGTATATCGATGCTGACGGGGATGGCTATGGCCATCCGTCCGGTGTGGAGGTAGCGTGCCGGCCCCCCACAGGGTTTGTAGAAGGGTATCGGGACTGTGATGATGAAAACCACCAAGTTAACCCAGGGCAGTACGAGATCTGCAATGAGGTGGATGACGACTGTGACGGTACCGCAGACGAGGACGCCGTCGACGCGTCCTTGTGGTATGAAGACGCCGACGAAGACGGGCTGGGTGATCCGTCCACAGCAATGCGGGCTTGTACCGCGCCAGAGGGATGGGTGGGAAATCCCTGTGGTCAGGGGGTGTGGGAACTCCCTGGCGAATAGAAAAAACCCGCATGAAACTTCCATAAGAAATATGAACGGTAGACTTACTGTTCATAGGAGGTTTCATGTGGGTTCTTATTTTTATATTTTCCGCCTTCGGCGGGATTAATGAAATCCCTTTTGCGGTTTGGGAGGCCGCACACGAGAGGGAAAATTGGGAGCTAAGCCGAGCGAAAGCTCGAGGAATCTCGGCTGCTATGCAGAGGGGATTCTATGCTCCAGAGATGGAGAAATTAATTTCTAAAAGGGAGTTTAGAAGCCTTCCTTTGGAAGATAGTTTTGAGCTTGTTAATAGGAGGCTAGATTTGTTTCTACTCCTCCAGGCCGGCTGCGTGCCATTCTACCCGCTCGGCAGGCCAATACGGACGCCGGAGGCGGGGACAGTTATCGGCGTCGAAATGAGATCCGTCACCCTTGATGTGGGAGGATCCACGTCTAAGTTTGGGAACATCACCCCAAACCCACTCCTTAAAGAGGGGGACGAAGTGGCTCGCTACCGCGTTCTTGGGGGGGGGGGGGCTTCCGCGAAGGGGAAACCTTTAACCCTGGACCCGAGGTGGCGGAAATTCGTCCGCTACGCTCGATGCGAATTAACATTAACATCATGCCACCGCGCTGAGCGGTGGTGTAACAGGGGGGGAAGATAATGGGACAGAAAAAATGCCCGATGCGCAGGACAAAAGCGGGTCGGATGACTACGGAGTGCCCGAAGGCACCAGTAGCGCCGACTGCACCTGATATGGGCAATGCTGCCGTGCAGGCCCAGATGAGATTGGCTCAGGGGAATCATCCCTTGACACCGGAGTCGATCGTCTCCATGGACTTCATCGGGGATGTTGACGAGAAGATCGAAGAAGTACGCCGCAGGGCGGAATGGTATCCCAACCCCAACCCTCGGCCCGAGAGACCTGAAGCGAAGTCTCTTTCCGGTGATATGTCCGACCTGTGGACCGGGCGGGAGACTTCATGGGCCCAACACGCTTATGAGTCATGGAGGCCTATGCTTCCCTCCATCCCCGAGTGTGGGATGGGCAGGACGATCGGAGACAATAAAGGAATTCCTCCCCTGACGACGAAGAACCTCTTTTTCGGCGGGGAAGGCCAAGAGCCTGGAGCCTTCACCACGGGCACAATAGACGACGGGCAAAATGACTGGTCCAGACCTTGGTGTGACTCTGATGTTGGCATCGACATCGTGCCTTACGTAGGGGAGGTCGACCACGGGGCCACCCAAACGGGTGACGGAGCTTCTTCCATCGCCATCGGCAACACTGCGGGAGCGGAGGCTAGCTACGGGGCAAAGGGCTCGTACAAGAGCGGAGGCGGTTCTGGTGAGGCCTCGGTCGGGGGCAAGCTGACGCAGGGCAGCTCCACGGGCTCTAGTGCCTCTGTGGGCGGATTCGAGAAGGAGCTGGTGACTGGAGAACTCATCTACAAGGTGACAGTCACCGTAGGTGAGACCAAGATCACCGAGATGATCCCGGTAGGAGTCGTCACCTTTGAGCAGGTGAAGCGATGAGAGAGTCTTGGGCCACAGAAGTCCTAACAAGGTGGGCCAAAGAAACCCTCGGTGGCTTCGCAGCAATAGTGGGGTTTGTCTGCCTCGCTAGCCCACTTCTCCTCTGCGCCTGGATGTCCGACCAGGACACGCCAAAGGTCGTCACTGCGGCGTCGCCAATGGAAGGCGAATGCTATGAGCGGAAAGGAGAACTCGCTTGCTTTCGGCTGCACGCATCCCCAGCGGCTGCTTGTGAGTATGCCTGGGCTCGAGAGCATACCCACTGCGGTGTGGGGCGATGGAGTATCTACTGGCGCGAACCCGTGAGACCTGGCGTGAAACTGGACGACGATGGAAACATCGTCTGGGGTAGTCAATAGCTTTTAGAAACTCCTAGTTAGGATTACAGGATTTAACTCTCACCTGTTCAATCTTAGCTAGGAGTTTCTTTTTTTAATAGAAGATGAAAAAAGGTACAGTAAAACGCGTATAAGAGAGGTGAAGGAAAACTTTGAGAGGGGTTTCCTTTAGTAGAGACCACGGAGAGTCTCTCAGGGGGTTGAGGAGTGCAAGCACACATACACATAACGCTTGCATGACCTCCCCTCTTTTTTTGGCAAGACAAATAATGTTTGTTATCTGGCATAAGAGATATGAGAGAAAGACGTGCCCTTAGCTCAGATGGATAGAGCATCGGTCTTCTAAACCGAGGGTCAGTGGTTCGAGTCCACTAGGGCACATATGAGTAAAGATCTATACATCCTCCAGATGGAAAAAACTGGAGAGATTAAGGTAGGTAGAAGTAAGGATCCCAAAAGGAGATTAAAACAGCTCCAGACAGGGAGTCCTTATCTTCTTAAAATCATTCTCCATGCCCCTGGTAAGGGACATCTTGAAAAGATGATTCATAGAGATATGAGTCATTTAAGAACAAGAAGAAAAGGAGAATGGTTTAAACCAGAAGCTCTAACCGAGCTACCTATAGATCTTTATGACTTATTAGATTTAGAATTGGAAAACTGGTGGCGTCGCTCCTAACTCGCACATACCGAGCGTACCCATGGCGCCGTACCATCTTATGGGCTCAAAAGTATGTCGGCGGAGCGGCTGCGCAAACCGTTAGGTCTTGTCTAAGCCATAGGTCCCGTCGTTAATGCGGCTGATTTGAAGCCAATTTAAATCTAGATTTTAAACACCGTGTTTTACCTCCGCGCAAGTTTAAAATCTAGAAACCTATATTTTTTAAAGAGAAGGAGAAAGAGATGAGAAACAGAAAATTTAAGCTTTTAAAGCAGTTAAAAGAAGCAATCTCAATGGACCCCAGATTGGTTCCGGAGGTTCTTGATGCCGTTAAGGGCGGTATGGATAACTGGCAGTTAGGCGTGGAAAGGCGCCTAGACTCAAACGCAAATATGGGCATCAACAGCGCTTTGCAACTGCCTAGAAACTCAAGAGATTGGAAGACGGAACGCCACGGCGACACTGCGCGAATGGTGTATGTCGGGTGGAATTTGCACTCACGGCCCCCGGGCAGTTCCCTGGAGCTTGACATTGTCGGCTTCGTTCAGAAAGCAGACGAAGAAAATCCCGAAGAAGCAGAAGCCCATTACGAGGTCCTTCTTAGGAAAGATTAAGCAAGCCCCCCTTCGGGGGGGGGCATTAAAATTTAAGTTTTATTTTTACATAAGAGTTTTGGTTACTAACCAAAGGAGAAAGATAATATGGGATCAAGCAAAACGAGCCCCAACTACCTGCATGCGTTGTCTCACGTCAAAAAAGAAAACAAAAGTGGAAGAGCGGCTGCTGGCACAACTTCCAGACAGCACAAAGGTAATTTAAATTCTACCACGGCCGGGCTAGCGTCAAGCCGTGGGCATCTTAAGAATGAGCACATAAGAGCAGACCGCGGCTCTTTGGGCTGGATAATCACCGAAAAGGGGATTTCATTCCTGAAGGTTCATGGGTGGATCGATATAGGAAAACTAATAAGAATAGACAAAGAAAGAGGAGCCGATAAGGCAATCAAATACCTTAAAGAATCTTTCGAGGCTTTAGAAAATAAAAGGGAATCTGTTCACCTCTTTAGAATCTTTGAGGGGAGGCTCTTGTTTCCCAAAACGAAAAGAAAAGGGAGTAAAGACATAAAAATATCAAGGGGCCTGGCAGAGGCCGTTGTAGAGATAACGAAAGAGATAGATGAGATAAAAGAAGAAAGAGAAAAGTTTAACCAGGAAATAAGGGAGTTATAATGGAAATCCTACTAGCTAGCTCTTCGGAGCTGAAACGGAGTGCGGTGTTAGCCGCTTACCCCGGCAGCGTAGTCCATACGTTCAGCGGGGCTAGGGGGGCATCCTTTGCCCAGCCGATAGGCTACCTGGATACCGTTCGGGGGGCGCGGCGGCGCCTTTCCGATACGCTCAATGTCTTGGAGTTCGATGAGCTCGGGCCCCACAATAGCACCTATAAATATCTGGGTCAGCCTCGCCCGGATCTAGTTATTGCTATAGAGAGTGGGCTGATAGAGGTGGATAACTACTGGGTTGATGTAGCAGTAGTGATCCAAACCAAGCATCGCCGCCCACCCGAGCTGGGATACACCAAATACAACATAATAGAATCGACGGGAGTTATAGTGCCCATTGAGTACGTACGGGGCGTATTAAGCGGGAGATACTCAACCTGGTCCGAGGGCGACCCTAGAATGGATCGAAAGGACCCACACAAATTCCTGTGCGGGACGTCAAGAAAGGAGTTCTTGACGCTAGCCCTGCGGAATGCGCAGGGGGATTTCCCCTTTTGTACAAAGGAAAATGAGGCGGACCTCCTAAAAAGAAGGAAAGCTCTAAGACAAAAGCTGAGGCTAGTCTTTGAAAATTGAAAGAATGAAGGAGCACTGGGCGGCAGTTCACCTTCCTTACTTTGATCTCATGTTTTCCGCAGGTCCCTGGGATAAAACCCAGGAGAAAAAATGCGGCTTTAACCAACTGTGTTATCCTCCTGTTGAGAACAAGAAGGAGGATACATGTTACATAAGGTCGAAAGGATTGTGTCTCCCCCCGGAGGGCCCCCCGTAGACCGGATGGAGGTCCCCGGAGGGTGGATTTATTACCGAGGTTGCGTTTCAACATTTGTTCCTTTCCAGGAAGAAAAGGTAATTGTTGAAACGAAGAAGGAGTTTAGTCCCGCTAAGAAAGCAAGAAGTAAGCAACCCCCTTGGCCGCCTTTTAGAGACATGAGTGCTCGAGAACTAAGAGCATATTGTGTCTCTAATAAAATATCGGGTTATTCAAAACTCAATAAGAGTAACCTGATAGCTTTTTTAGAAAATTCTTAGAAACTTCTAGGTGTTTGGTTAGCTTTAGAGGGCAGGTTTCTTTCCTTTTTCCTACCCTCACTAGAAGTTTCTTTTTTTAAAAAGAACTCTTTTTCTTGAATAAGACCTTTGAAGGGCAGCTATTCTAGTTGTCTATTCTGGAGGTTCTTATGACTGTAACACAATTTGGAATTGAAACCGTTTCTTCAGAAACTGTGGAGGGGACCCTTGAGGAAGCCGCGAGGAGTCGGCCAGACACGTGGTTGCGCCTGGTGACCGAGGCGAATGGCTGCATTCGCCATCGCGGAGAAAAGGAGGGAGAGGTAGAGTATTACCGGGTTATCTGGCTGAGTGAGACAGAGCAGTTTTTCTTGGTGCAGGAAAACGGAAGATGGCTCGATGTTCTCCACGGCTCCCGCAGGGGAACGCCGATAGCAGGGCCCTGGAGTAACCCAGCCGCTCCAGAGTTCTCGGAAGACCTCTCAGTACGGAGGTTTGATCTCTTTCAAGAAAGGATAGAGGCGGCCATCCGCATCTTCCAAGTAGTTCCGGCTCTGCCAACCCCAACCACCCTTAAAGAGGAAATGGATCACCACCTGGACCGTGTAGACAGTTCGGGATCGGACCCCCTGTTTCTGCTCGGCTTCCTGGACTTGCTCCGGCTCCTCGGCTTCCTCCGATAGGATCCTCGGGCTTATCAACGACGTATGTTTAAGCCCGAGAGGGCCTGCAGAGGGGATGTGACGGCTATCGCGAATCTGAAGGAAAGCTTGGAAAACGAAAAAGGACCTTAAAAAAGATCCCTTTTCTTGAATAAGAGTAGTGAAGGAAAGTACGCGTTCCTTCATTTACAGTAATTGAGATTGAGATTGAGGGAGAGGCTCACGCCTCTCGATTACCTAGTTCGTGTAGGTTGGAACAGCTTGTTGGGCCAGCGAGATTCCGTAATGGGGTCTCGCTGGCCGTGGATTGGTGCGGGTCCAGCCGTACCTTACGTAGAGTCTACGTAATAAAAAATATTAAGCTAAGCCGAGGTAACTTGAGTTCTGGAAGCGTTAGCAACTAAGGGGGGTTCCGAACAACCTCCCTTTTTTAGCTAAAAAGTGAAAAAACAACCTTAAATACTTGTATAAGAGCAATGAAAGAAAGTACTCCAATCCCGGAGTACTAGATAGTTGAGAGTTTAGAATGCCTAAGCTTACTGTTCCCTTAACGGACAGCCACAACCCCGACAGCGCGCCTCGGCGCTATTGCATTTTCCGCCTGACTGGGGGGCCGTACGACGGCCGCCTCGTGGGCGCACTGGACGGCTACCGCGGTAGCCAGTGCATTAACATTGTCTCCCCCCCGGAGGAGGGGTTCGACTTCGGCACCCTTACGGGGGTGTCCTGCTTCGTGGCGAACAGGGAGGTCCGAGAGGGCCTCCAGCCCGGCCTTATGATGGGGAGATATCTGTCTCCCCTCTCGGAAGAGGAGCTTAGGCTTCTCGGCTTCCTCCGAGGATAGTATCCTCGGGCTTATCGGCGACGTATGTGCGCATGTTTAAGCCCGAGAGGGCCCTTAGTAATATATAAGGGTCTTTTTTTAGCTATAAAGTGAGAGAACAACAGCCTCAGGTAACTGCCTGATTTTCCCAAGCAGTAAAAGTATCAAGTAACTTTTGGGGGTTTACTGGCTCTAAGTTAGTAAGTCTATACCAGACTTGTTCTTTTATATTAGCTTCCCGCCTAAGGTTTTTATACTTATCATCTTCGAGCCAGTCTACTCTCCCGTAGGTCCATCCGTTTTCTTTTTTCTCTACCTCTCTGAGCACGCCAAACCTTAGTAAGCGCCCACTAGATAGCCAAACGAATGTTCCTATTTTCACTTTCACTTCCTCGGTGGTCTAGTGAACTAGCCTGACGACTTTGCGCCTCTACTTCGGGCCATGGAGCGGAGTCTTTGGTACATGTCCATGTTGCCTTTTCTATACGCCTGAACCATTGCAGACTGGACGATTTTTCTCTCTTTCGGAGACAGTCTTCTCTGCTCCGCTTTGTAGCCAAGGACACTGCCGACACCCAAACCCGTGGCGAGGCCGCCGCCGCCAGCAGCAAGCATTTTTGCTTTTGTGGACATTGAGATTTTACTCATTTCGTCCGAGTAGGCGTGTGCTAAGATTTGACCAGCAACAGCAGAAGTTAATTCATCCATAGCAATCTCCAGTTAAGCTTCAATTTCCATTGAAGAGATAACACTGTTTATCTCTACTTGTATAAGGTTAATCACGGCGTCGATTATAACCTTATCATATCCTATACCTATAAGGTATTCTTGAACTAGGCCTAAAGTTTCTTGAGGACTTTCGTTTATGTATAAACGGAGGGCCTTTTCCACGTCCTTTATGGCCTTAACCGCGGCGTCTTCATCCCACGAGCAAGCTTCTAGAAGAGCCGTTTGGCTCGTTAGTCTAAGTAGCCGGCTCGTCAGCATATCCATTATTTACTTTTTTCGCGGGGTTTAAGGGCTCTCCGAAGGGCCTCAATAGTAATGCCTCCCCCTAAGGCTATCGGGAGGTTCTTATTGGCATAGGTTAAGTAAGGAGGGAGCAGCTTTTTAAAAGTTTTCCTACGATGGCCTTTACCCATTATCTGTATCGCTCGTTTAGACGCTCGAGCTTCTTCGATAAGTGTAGGGGCAACTGCGGCAGCCCCACCTATAAGAGTAAGATTCCTTGCTTGGCTTAGATGCTTATCTCTCTTTTTTGCATCGCCAGATCTTAGCCCTTGATAAAGATCTTTGATACCCACAAGCCCGGCGCCTAGGGAGGTGCCAGCAGCACCGAGGGCTATAGGCCTACTCCTCACCCACCTACTACCTGTTGCATGGCCGAGTTCGTGAGCAAGAACGGGTGCAGATTTAGACCCAGCCATAAACACGGTTTTTATTTTTGGGCTATAGGAAGGACCACCAAACCTCAGTTTTCTCTCAATTTTCGCCCTGTTTTTGTAGGCAGCACGGTGACGATGTGCCGGAAGGTGTTTAAGGTACTCGTCAAAATTCATGGTTCGGTTACGTACAGTAACCCCTTTGCGTCGAGCATATCGCCGTAGCTTTTCGTAGGCTAACGTTCGGCTATCATCCTCTAGGATAACTTTCCTTGTCCTCTTCCCTGCCCCGGTGGCTTTCCTTGCCGCCGACTGTCCGGCTGAAGTGACACGACCACTAACGTAAGAGGTCCCGAGGACACCCGCGATGGCAGCGGGTTGAGAAACCCCACCACGGGGCTCTTTCTCCTTAGAAATCTTTTCTAGCTCAGCTAAAAAATAAAGAGGTACGGAGCTCATATGCCTACTCCCGGCCGTATTGCTTTGCTAATGCGTACATCACCGCCCCTTTCCCGGCTTCGGATACCGCATCAACTGGGGCTCTAGCACGAAGTCTTTCGGTCTCCATTCGATACTCTTGCAGGGCTCGATTGCGCCTTTCGCGGGTAGCTTCTGCGTGCCTCTTTCTTAGTTTTTCGTCACCTCGTAGCATTTGACGCTTAATCTCGTCAATAGCCATATACTTAGAAACTGTAGGAGCAATACCTAAAGTGGGGATTCCTGTAAGCCAGGGATGTCGCAAAGCAAACCTTTTCTGCTTTTGTTCCTTAATACGTCTTCTTGCCTGAACTTCGCTAGCATCGGACAGGTAAAACCCAAGATCATCTTCAAGATCAGAAACATCTAAGCCTGAAATCTTTTCTAACTCTTCATTAAAAGCATGAGCAATAACGCCCATATCAAATGACGCTAACTTTTGCTTTCCGCCCTGAGCTTTCTTCTTAGCGATTACAGCCCTCTGCACTACATCCGGCAAGCCCTTTTGGCCCGAAGTGAGATGTGGGCTCTTATCATGCTTCGGTGTAAACTTTGCCATAGTAGCTTCTCCAGTAACGGTTAGATCAAAATCTCTTTTTACTTTTAGCATGTGTAATTGGGGCTTGCACCCTGCGGAGTTGGTTACTAACTACACGAATGCGTTTTAGAAGTCTCTTTTTTCTAACGTTAGATGCAACAGTCGCCCCAAGCAAGCCGCCGACGGCCGCTGCGGGTATCATTCCCTTGCCTAAAGTAATTTTAGACATAACCGCACCTGCGGTGGCCCCAGAGATACCTCCGATAGTGGGAGACTTTAGGTCTCTACTATAAAACCTTTTCGTAAGGTCGTTTCTTTCTTTCCGAAGCTCCCCCACACTCATCATAGAGAGGGGTTTGCTGGGCATAAGTGAGAAAGCAATCTTTTCTAATTCGTCATGAAAAGAATCTATAAGGAGGTCTTTCATACGCTTACCTATGTTGTATCTTTAGTAAAGCTGGTAGCAGTCATAGGACCTGGAGCCATTGCCGCGCTCGCAGCTCCGACTAGCGTAGACCCCTGAATGGGGGCTCCTGTAACAAAACAGACCGGGTGAGTAAGAGTAGTTACTACTCTACCATTTCCAAAGCCGTTAGGGGCTCCTCCGACATTTACCTTGCCTGTGTTATCTATAGAAATTTCTCCACCTCGAGTTGAGAGGGCGCAGCCTGTACTGTTAACTTCTACGGAACTTTGACTAGGTATATTTTTAACAGTTATTGTCCCATTAGGCTTTATTAAAATTTCTGCTTGGACGCCGCTTCCAGGGCCTCCTTCTCCTGTGGAGGGTCTTCCGAAAGCAGAGAGCCTAACAGATCCTAAAGAGTTATGGACTTGAATTTCCCCAGAGGACTCATTGATTATTTTATAAGCAACAGGCCCGGCTTCCGAGTTTAATATTGTGTTTGAGGACGCTCCAGCAAATATATGCTCTATAGATCCCATAGTAGATATAACTAAGTTATCGCAAGATAAGAGAATATCTGTTCCTGACCTTAGCTCGATAGGGCCCGCCATATCTGCAGATAGTTTACTCCCATTAAGAGCTATTTTCCCTTTTGTATTTAGAGAAGACTCATCTGAAGCGAGTGTCCAAGTAGTGTCTGGGCTGTCTGGGTTCCCTACTGAAGTTTTATCCGAGGAGCCTATTGTTGTATCTCTCGCTCCGTAGATCTCTTCGTGTACAGAGCCATAGCTAGCATTAAACATCTTCGTATAATCAGCTAGGTAATTTCCTCTATACACGTGTTCATGCCTAGGGCCGTTATGGACATGAATCTCTGCCCCATTTACTACGGAAGAATAGTTTCCACTCTTATCTATGTAGATTTTAACTCGGTTATTTATATTTAGTCTAGCGAGTAGGTGGGCGAGATCATTCGATTCATCGAACGCAGTGTACCTAGAGTCTACAATATTTCCCTTATAGTCATTATCATCGCCGTCTTCAGTCATCTTCGTTCTAGTGACATTACCTAAATCAATGGAAATGATGGGTATTTCATCGGACTCAAACTCTTTGACTCTTAGATTAAGCTCTGTAGGTACTTTAGGGATAAGGACTTCTTCCGAGGAGGTTTGGCCATCTGCCGCAACAGTAGGAATGGTAGTTTTAGTCTTGCCCCAGGTAAGATCACTTTCTTTTCGAGTCATTTGAAATACGCCCGCAGAGGTTTGCATTTCATAGATCTGAGAAAGATCTCTTATTATGTTTTGTAAGGGTATATAAAACCGTTTAGCGACCTGCGTAGCGCCGACCTCAATAACTCCGCCCTTTCTCATCACGATAAAGTTTCGATCAGAGGAAGAAAGTACAATTTCTCCAGGATTTAAAACGGGCCTATTATTTCTGAAGTCAGGTGTAATAGTTTCTTCTTCAGCAACATCTGAAACGTCTTCTCCATCGAAAGAGTTTTTTTCCAGTGCAAAAGCTGCCCCTAGTATAAAGGAGTACTCTGTTCGATTTGCAGGCCCAATCGTGCCTAAGATAACTCGAGTACCTACTTCGGGTAGGAACCAGATACCTTGGCCGTTTGGGGATAGGAATACCGGCGCTATGGGTACGTTGTAATGTAGTCCGTACTCAGTTCTAACAATACAGGTGTAGTTTGTTGTATCAATAGATTCAATTACGCCTAATTCTCCTCTAAGTCTCTTCATGTGGATTCTCTTGTGAGTTTAGCTGTTTTGTTAGCTTATCTATTATCCCTTTAAGGGTATCTCTTTCTTCTCTCAAGAATTGAACCTCAACTCGTAATGCTGCAGTTTCCTCAGAGAGGAGCCTGAGGTTTTCCTGTAACTGATCTCTTACGGCTCTAGAGTCTTCTAGTTTTGACTCAAGCACGGCTACACGCTCACGTAGGTCATCTCTAAAAACAAATCTTTGTTCTGTTTCTTTTTCTTCCTTAGAAGCCCGAATCTCTAACCTTTTTTGATAAAACTGCCATGCAGAAGCCCCTCCTAAGGTTCCTACGACAGCTAGCAAAAGAGTAATGAGATCAGTACTTTCCATTTTCACACCCTTTCCTGACCTCAGCGATTAATCTTTGCTTACCTACTCGCCACCAGGTGAAGCCAACAACCAAGTTCTGCAGAAGGTACCCGGGCTCTAAGTGAAGGTGTCTTAACTCCATTGCATTAATTGCGGTAAGGTTTGCAAGGCCTACAAGTAGCCCCCATTCTCGCAAATAGAGACTTTTCTTTGTTAGACCGTATAGAATAAGAAGCCCACTTAGTATTCCTGCAAGATACCACAGAGTGTTAAGGCTGTGCGCCTGCTGTCTGAGAGGGTTTACAAAGACAAAGATCATTACGGTACAGAACTCTAACAGTTCAGTATCGCTATACAAAATGATTTCTTTAAGGTTTTTGTATGCCCGTCTCATAGAGGTTTACTATGGTTAATCGTTTCCATAATTTACCCCTACTTGGGCGTCGGGTTATTCCCAGATAAGATCTTTTCAAGCTCTAAAAAGAATCCGTATTCAAAAGAGTCCTGTGCTGCGGTTTTTTTCATAGCCGCTAGCTCTCTTTCAGCCTTTTCCCTAGCGGGGCTAGATATTTGAGTAGGTAAAACTATCTTTGTCTTTTCTGTGGGAACAAAAGATGGTGTAGAAGCTCCTGCCCTAATCCTTTGTATTCTCTTTAATTTCTTTGCTGCCTGCTCTGACGGGGTTTTCTTTCTAAAGAAACTAAGAATGCCTGCTGCGGTTTTTTCTTTAGGGGGTCTTAAAGCAGAAAAAAGAGCCTTTAACTCTTTTGGACTCATATCATCTAAATGGGCTTTTCCAGTTATTCGTTTAGATAATGCTAAAAACTTCTCCGACCCAGGTTTATTAGAATCCCAAAGGATCCCTAATTGATCTGCCCTAGTATGGATATCCTTTTTAGAAACCGGGAGGTGTTTTAACAATACCCCTCTAGGGGTCATAGAAGGCCCCAGGACCGTCTTCACTACGTGTCGGGGTCTCTTACTACCCCCTACGTCCCCAACGACGGCTGAGCCGCCTCCTGGAAGCCTATAATAGTAATCCTGCCCAGCCCTTAGTTTCATAGACTTAATGGCTTGTCTAAGCCTATTGACTTCTGCTTCAGACCCAGGAGATCTTTCCCTAGTCCTTTGAGCTACATGGTTTTCTTTTTTAGCCCCTCGAGTATATCCTCGTACTACGGTCCCATCCTTACGAGTATACCCGCTTACCCTCTTTCCCGAGGACCCGACTCTTTCGGGTAGTTTTTTACCTTTAGGAGTTTCTGCTCTCATCTTTTCTATGTAACCACGGAATTTTTTACCCTCTTCTGTATCTTCTTTAGCTTTTGCATAAAAGAATCTTCTCTGCGCTTGGGATACAAAAGGCATAGGTATTAGCTCCGTCCGGCTTTTTTAGCCGCTCCCGAGCGCCTACGCGGAGCCGGTCGCGAAAACTGCCTTCCTCCCTCTAACGCCTTTCTAGTTCTAAGTATTTTTGCTTGCTTTTTATCTGCAGCAATCATGCGCGCAAGGCGATCTTCGGGAATAGAAAGCTTACTAATTGCTTTCTCCCTCCCAAGAGAGTAAACGCTTCCAGCTATGTTTGCTCCAGGAGCTGCGGCACCCGCCCCAAGGGAAACACCAGTCCCTACCGGGTCTGTAACAAATCTAGCTAGAAACTCTTGGTGCTTTTTTGGAATAACAGTGGGAACCGCCCCTCCCCGATCTTTTGTAAGGCTAGAGACAACCGCCTGCTCTTTGCCGGCGAGGTACTTAGCCGCCTTGCGAAGCCGCCTATTGTGTCGTAAGCCGGGAAGCTTACTCGCTAGAAGTACCTCCCTGACAATAGCTATCTTTTCCAGCTCTTTGTGGAAAGAGGATAAAACTAAGTCGTTCATCTTATTTTTCTTTTCCAAAAGAGTGGGGCTCGTGCGGCGGATAGAATGTAGTCTTTCTCTCCGAGATTCGCGAATACCTTTCTCATACGAGCACGCTCCTCTAAGGCACGCCTTGTAGGTTTTCTCCGGCCCCTCCCCCCTCTGGGAATAGTAGCTTGTGTCTTCTTTCCAGACTCTCGCAAAAATTCGGCTTTAGAGCTTCTTACATAAGGATACCTATTAGGGCGGCCTGGGAAAATGTCTTCTTCTGGTAGGTAAGGCTGTTTGTCTATAGCATATCTGCTAGGGCCCATAGGGAGCGGCCTCAAAGCGTGTTGGCCTCTTGGCATGCGCGTTACTGGGCCCCCCTTCGCTTCGTGCGTCTTCTTTCCAGACTCTCGCAAAGACTTGCGGCCCCTCCTGCCAGTCCTACTTCCCAGCGAAGTCGGTTCCTTTAGCTGGGGCAGACGGTCATCGGCAACTGCGATTTTCTCTAATTCGTTTAAGAAAGAGCCTAAAATTAGATCGTTCATTTTACACCGTAAGGGCATTAGATTAATGGTAAGCCACGCAACTTATTCTATAGTCCGCTTAAAGTTCTTCGGACATTAGCTTTACGAAGGCCGCGAGGACCCACATCGGACGGAGACACTCCGCGAATACCGAATATACCCTCGTATTCTGCCGGAAGGTTCCTTCCTGATAGGGCAACAGCCTTCCGCATCATATCAGGATTGGCCTGGAGCTTCCTAAGCGCCTCTCCGCTCCTCCTTTCGGCGGCGGTTACGCTTGGGGCGGTACCGAGCTCGGACAAGCCAATAAGCCTTTGGGTTGCTCGCATCCGGGGGGTTGAGCCGGACATATAGCCTTGGACTCCCTTATGCGTTCCAGGAAGCATGTCGATAATCTTTGGCACCCCACTAGGAGTAATAATCGTATTACCGGGAAATCCGATGACGTCGCCCAACGTCTTTTTTGCGCCCACCCCGAACTCTGCCCCGGGAAGTAGGTTAGCCGCCCTAGAAAACCCAGTACTTCCCTTGCCGCCTACTCGACCTATCAGGCCGCCCGCTTGCGAGCTGACATCTTTTCTTCCTTGAACAAATTCTCCGATGGTATAGGGAGTCCCGCCTTTTCCTTTTCGTATCTTAGAGCTGTACGTTCGGGCAAAATTTGGATGATCCTTAGCCCTCCTCATAATGTTGTGCTTTTCTGCCAAATTCCGCCTATCAAAAAGAGCGGACCCCCGGTCGTACGCTTTCCTGACCGCTAACTCTCCTGCGGGAGCGTCCGCTGCGCCCGCAACTAAGGTCCCGACCCCCTCAGACCCGGACCCAAGGTGCTTGAGTTGCGTTCCCTGCGGGGTAACCTTCAGAACTCCCGCATCTTGCAAGGATTTGGCAAGCCTCTGCGCTCCCCGCAAATCCCCAGATCTAACTAGCTTTCGGAGTTCCTTTACCTGCCTAGGCGCGGCTACCTTAGTCCATAAGGGGCGAGGCCGCAGGGCTACCACATCTGCGATTTTTTCAAGTTCCTTTAAAAAAGAACCTAGAATTAAATCACTCATTTTATTCCCTGCTTTGATATCCTCTAGTAGTTAACGCCCGTTTTTCCGCTGAACTTCTCACGCATTGCTCGGGCCTTCTCGCGAAGGCTCAAAACTGCATCGGCTTTTTCATCCGAGCGGGGCGAGGAACGTCCTTTTTGCTTTCCTGCAAACGCAAATCCCTCAGAACCGTAGCCGCCTGAGCCGCCTGCAGACCGCCGCATCCTCTTAAGCTGTGCTTCGGTCGCAGCTACCGCGTTCTTCTTTGCTTCATTTGAGAATAGGCGGGTCCCTCTCATTCGGCCCTGCTCAATATTTTTAAGACGGTTCAATCCTGCCCGATGAATAACACCAGGGCTAAGTGCGATTTTTTCAAGTTCATCTAAAAAGGAACCGAAAATTAGATCATTCATTTAGTATTCTCCCATGACGCCGTCTGATTTACCAAATTCCTTAGCGAAGGCTAAGGATGGAACTGGATGAAATCCGTGAATATTAGAGCGAAATCCTTGTTGAGCAGCTTCAGCTAAAGATCTAGATAGGTCTTGGTAGTTAAGTCTTGCAATCCAGTCTTCTTGTAACATCTTTGGTAGAACATCTATACCAAATAGTTCAGGATTATGCTTAACCTCTTTACCTTTTGTTTTTTTATTCCAAGCCTTAACTTGAGATATGCGCCTTCTATCTCCCCTAAGCCAATCTGGATGATCTCCTGGGTCGTCAACAATAGTAGAGTCTGTTGCTGATTTTACTACGAGTTCAATGTTTCTTCTTCTAATCGGAGTCACTGTTTTCATAACATCATAAAGATCAGACGAGATTTGATCCTGGACTGCTTCCATACCCTTAAGAGGTAATAAATCTCTCGGATTAACAAACCCGTCAGATAGGGCATCCCCTTTTTTAATAGTCTGTCCTTTGCGTACCGTTACGTCCTGAGCCGCAGAGACGTAGTGCATGTGGTCTTTCTCTCCTCTGCGTAAAAAGACGTGTTTTCCGCCCTGTGGGGCGGTTTTAATATTGGATACCTGACCGTCTAATTGGGCTAAGGCAGCAGTTTCCACGTGTTGCAGAGTACTAGGCATTCTTAGAAGATTTGATAGCTGCTTGAATTTATTTACACTATCAGATCCTTTACCTTTCGCTAAACCTCCAGTATGGAAAACATTTAAAGATAACTGTGTAGACGGCTCCCCGATGGCCTGGGCCGCTATTACCCCAAAGTTAGTTCCTATATCAAACGGCTTCCCTTCGGCAGACAGACCGGAGCAGTGTTTACACACACCGTGATCTGCCTCACAGCGCATAGGAGACCTAACCTTTATCGTTTTAATTCCAGCTTTAACAGCAGCCGCTTGAATGCGAGAAGTAAAAACTGTATTTCTAGGTACTAGTTGATTCCCTATTTTATGGTCTATAGCTAAGTATCTGTCAGCAACATCAGGGTCTTCAATAGATAGCTGAATACCATCAGTCGTCCCGCAGTCATTTACAGTGACGACTTGCTCAATGCTAGAGTTAATCAACTGTTTAGAGATATAACCAGGATCTCGAACACCTTGTGTTTTTTGAATGGCTCCTTTTCGAGCTCCATGTAGGGTAGTCCAGTAAGACCCTAAATCCATACCTTCAGAGTAAGATTGGGTAATCAGGGTTGGGACAACTCTATCTTTTCCGTCTTTAACTAAGACAGGAGAGCTAATGATTTGTTTTAGCTGTGCAGGGGAGGCTCTCGAGCCTGACCTAACCATCTCATAGATATTTGTTGGGTTTGCTTCTAGGTCAGCAAAATTTAGTTTATCCAAAAGGTCGTCTACGGCGGCAAAGTCTTCTACTTTAGCGGAAATGGACTTATTTTTAGCGCCCTCTAGAGCTCTATTAAAGATTCTGTCTCTTCTCTTTTTGTTTACGACCGTAAAGTCATCCAGTCCGATAGAGAAACCCAACTCAGTAGAATGATCATTCCCGAAATCTTTAAGTTTATTAGTAACTTCTCCGTAAACTTCAGGAGATTCTTTTGCTATTCGTGTAAGAAGTGTTTTTAATGCTTTGTTCCCTAGCTCAGGCATTTCCTCGCCCAGCTTAAACTTTTCAGGAAGCATGCCGTTTATCTCTGACCGTCCCAGGGAGGTTTCTTTCCCTCCAATCTTAATGGTATCGGTCATCTCTATTTCGTCTTTTCTATAGGCGGATCTTGCTTCTTTGATCGTAGGGAAAGACTTATTTGTTTTCTTCCCTTTCTTTGACGCCAAGTAAACGCCAAGTATAGCTTCATGTCCTGGTGTATATTGAATTCTACCAGTAGTCGGGTTGAAGAGATTATTAGAGGGGAACATTCCATAGGATTCTCTTATAGCTTTAGGGGTAGTAGGTAGGTAGATGTTCATCGCATCCCCGTCAAAGTCAGCATTGAATCCTGACACGGTAAGGGGATGAATCTCTAGGGACTTACCTTTCACCAGTCTTGGTTTAAAAGCCATGATGTTGAATTTATGGAGAGATGGATCTCTTTTGATAATGACTGGGTGGTTTTCCGTCACTTTCTTTAGAATTTGATCTACAATGGGCTCTCTAGCTTCATAGATCTTCCTAGCTTTTACTTTATTACCGCCGTAAACCCTAGCTAACTCTCTTAGGGCAAAGGGCTTATACAGTTTATAAGCAATATCCTCTGGAAGTCCTACCTCATCAATACTCATCCGGGGCTCGGGAGTAATTGTTGTTCTTCCAGTAAAGTCTTGCCGTCTTTTCATTACCTTAGATTGAAAAAACCCTCTCTTAGAGTCTCCCCCAATTTTAGCTCCAGAGGCATCTCTAGTAACTCCAGCAATGATATCTAAGATACCTTTAATCTCTCCCTGCCTGGTTAATGATCCCCCGGTTCCAGTAAGAGCTTTAAGACCGTCGTAGAGAGCCATACGCCCTCCCCCCAGAAACTCCTCAGGAACCCCGTTGTCTTGAGCGCCCTTGAACTCCATGTTTACTTTAGCGACGTCTCTTAATAAGAAGTTAAGATCATTATTAGAGACATCCCCACTGGGTTTGAAGGCCAAGGGGCGAAAAACCGGAGGTATGACCGGAACGGAGCTCATCATGTATACAGAGGGCTTTAATCCATTCCTATCTAGGGCTTGCAAGTACCTTGCTTTTTTATGAAGAATACTGAGTTCTCCCTTTCTGGCAGTTTTAATTCTAGCCTTAGTATCCTTCAGTTCCTCTTTTACATTGATAGACTTTAAAACATCATGGATAGCAGCACTACCTGTCTTCCCATTAATAGACTCTTTTCCTTCTAAGACTCTCTGGAAGCTTTTCTTCTTTAATCCAGTGACTTTAATAATAGCATCCTCAAAAAGAGGATTTGGCATAGGCTCTGCTAGGTCAAATCTAGCATACCTTCTTCCTCCATATCCCCCAGTAATGACCGGATCGAATAGGCCGCCCTTTGCGGGCTTATCGGTCTTCCCAACAAAGACTTTTGTCGGGTCTTTTAGTGCTTTAGGGGCTAGCTGCCTAACCTGCTCCTCTGTAAAAGGAACTAGTGCTAGGGAATTTCCCTTCTTTTCTATATTGACTCTCATAGACTCTAAGAGCTTTCCAAACCTCTCGAAGGCAAAAGGCACCCTGGGCGTAGGGATAGGCGTTCCATCTCTTAGTGCTCTATAGAAGTCTAAATTTTGCTCCGATTTATACGCGAACATTTCATGAAGATTCTCTCGAGCTCCATGAGCAAGCATAGTGTATGTGCCTAGCTCTCCAAGGGAGACGCCGCCCTTCATACCACCGCTCGTAGGCATGCCGCTGATATCGTAGTCTTCGTCTAGACCAGCAGCACGGCCCTTCATCTTCTTTTTAATTTGATGACGGAGCTTCAGTATATACTGATCTCCAATCATAACCTTTTGTTTATAAGGTCTACCGGTATCTGGGTTAATTAAGGTTTCCTTATCTGTCAGATCATGCTCTTCTAGCTCTTGTTTAAGATCTTCTAGATAGTCTTTGCCTGCCTCAAAATTCCGAACTCGGTATACTTCTCCTTTTTTATCACTAATCTTACTTGCTGCAGTCTCTAGAATCTGCCCTAAGTTAATTCTGCCAGGAATGCCCATAGGGTTTAAGAGCAAATCAACAACAACTTTCTTATCTCCATCTTGAGTAAAGGGCATTTGCGCATCAGGAACAATTCTCGTAATAATTCCCTTATTCGCATGCCTTCCAACTAGCTTATCTCCCTGCTGGGCTGGCTCTTCTGTCTTTACATAGACAGCAATACTGTCTCCTGTTTTTACAACGTCGGTAACGACTCCAGGTGTCTCTCCTGTCCAAGAGACAGATTTATCTGAGTAGGTCTTTGTCTTACCTTTACGGATAACACTTAACCTACTCTTCTCTCCCCCTGCGTAGGGATCAGACATAACCAGAATAAGAGGATCTCCTGGGTTTACTTTAGCGCCTACCCGAACAACCCCACTATCATCCATACCACCAAACTGATCTTTTTTAAACGCATGAGGAAACTGGTGTATAAACCTCCTTTTTCCTAAAGTGAGTTTATTAGAGATAGCGGTATCTTTTCTAGTAATATGTGTAGAGGTTAGTTTCTTTGCTGCGGACTCAGAGATTACTACCCCGTCTTCAAAGTTATATCCTTTAAAGGGCATATAGGCTGTGCGGAGATTGATACCGAGGGCGAGTGTTCCTCCTTTGGTGAAGTTGGTATCTGCTAATACTTGATCTTTAGATACTTTATCTCCAACTTTAACCGTAGGTTCTGAGTTCATAAGAGACCCCCCTTCTAGGGGGAAGTCATCATAGAGCTGAACGGTTTCTTTTTTCTTTCCTTTTCGGATAACAATCTTTTCTTTTGTTATTTCCTCAACGACTCCCTCTATAGGAGATCTAAAAGAAGCTAACCTACCAAATATCTCTTCAAAGGTCTTTTTTGAATCAGTACTAACTTGAACTTTAGGGGTTTCTCGGTAGAGAAGTGGGACAGCTTGCTCTTGATGTTTAGCAGCCATCATAGCCCGAGTGGGTAGGTTATTCTGTAGGAAGGGAACAAGATTAGTAGCTACGCCTAGTACAGACCTTGGGCTAGGAATAATAACATCTACGTCTTCGGCTTTTACCTTTACTACTTTTCCTTGTCTGGTAGCTTTAACCAGTTTCCCTCTAGGTTTAGGCTTACTACCGGATAGGTCATATTGATCCGTAAAGGCTACAGTTTTAGCAAAGGCTTCTTTAGGGGTTAAAGAAACTCTTTTCCCTGTTTTACTTTGTATAAAGGGAGAGTTTAGTTTATCTCCTGTTTTTCCAACACCTAGAGGTAGAGATAGAGTAATGCCTGTCTTATCTCCTTCAGGTGTATGTACAGGGTCTAAAAAAGAAAGATGAGAAGCGTTAACTAGCTTTGAATCTTCAAGTACTGCAAAAGGAGACTTTACTCCTCCCTGATCTCCCATGATAGTTGTCTTTCTGTGCCCTTCTACCATTTTAAGAGGGTTTGTTTGGGGATCTTGAGATGCTAAAGAAGAAGTAAAAAACTGATTTATAGATCTCTGAATTTCACCTTTCACTGAGGACAATGCGCTATTAGCTGTTCTTTTTCTTTGGATACCTCTACGTGCTTTATAGCGTACTCTGCCTGCGGCACCTCTAACTCTATTAGCGATAAGGTCTTCAACGGAGTGTGCAGATAGAAACTGAAGATTCGCTTTATCATCTCCTTCATCTTTGCCTTTTGACATAGCAACGAGTCTAGAGACAGAAGTTAATAGAACGTCTTTGTCTACAGATGCGTGTGAATTTCCTAAAGTTGTTTGACTAACTTCTGGGTCTATTTCTGAAGTTTGGAGTAATGATTTAAGGAGCAGGGGATCTTTTGCAGCGTTTACATTTCCGGTAGCTTTCCCTAATCGTCTTAGTGCAGATGTTTGGGAGATAGCTTTTTCATTAATTAGGGCTACTTTTGTTCCCATTGCTTTTTTAATTTCTGCATCTGTAGCTCCTGCGGATTTCAGGAGGTGATAGATGGGTATTTCGCTATTACCGAGATTAACTTTTAGTATAGCTGTTGATGGATCCATAATGATCCGCATTCTTTGTCCGCCGACTCTATCTCTATTGGAGAGGTTGTAGTCTGCGACCAGCTTTTTATTTTGAGCTACTCTGTGGTATACCCCGGGTCTTTGTCTAAACTGGGTATAGGATTGGTATTCTTTACCATTAACAATGAAGCCATATCTATCTGTTAGTTTAGGGACTCTTCCGAGCAGTAGTCTTTTTTTATCTACGGTTTCTCCATTTCTTTGTAGTTCTACATCTCCGTAGATGGGTACATCCCAGCTTTTGCCATTTAGTACTGCCTTTTTTTGATCTGTAACATCAGAAGCTTTTGCTTCATCTTTTACTTGAACATTGGTAATGACTAATTTTCCATTTCCGGACTCAACTGGAAACAGTCCTTCGATAGCTCTCGAGATATTTTCTTTAAGGATGCCAAACTGTTCATCAGGATTAAAGCTAGGCATTATTTCCCCAGAGTAAAGACGGTAAGAAAGTTTGCATAAGAGTTATGAGCAATACCGCTCATGGATGAGTTTACCAATGTTCAAATACCTACAGCTAACCATGGCTGTACTGGAGGCAATTAATGCTGTGGCTAATCGAGATAACAATAGCAATCCTAAACGTCATCAGATTGACGTTTTGGAGGGTCCACGCCTAGGGGGACCCTGCTCAGGGGCAGGGTCCATTGACGGTGGCTCCGGAGCCGCCTGGAGCGTAGCCAGGCGCGACTGAACAACCTCTGCCAATTGGGGATTCTGCTGCTTCATCCTTTCGATGATTGGGGCAGCCTGTTGTGGTGATAACTTAGAGAGACGCTGCGCGTATGCGTCAGCTAGCTGTATAACATTTACAGACCCTCCCTTATCCTCACTTCCTCTTCCTCCCCCTTCTGCTGCTTGTCCCCCCGGGGGTTGTTGTTGTTGGCCTGGCGACTGCCCTAGCTCTTTTTGAAGTGCCACCTGAGCCTTTGCTTGGATGGCCTGGGCCTCTGTCTGAAATTGAGCTAGGGTAGTCTGAGACTCTCCCTGAATTCTGGCTTTATAGTTTGAGTCTAGTCTTGAGAGTTCAAGATTACGTCTCAACTCTTGTTCTATTGTTCTGAGTTCATCGATAGCAGATCTATCGAATTCAGCGAGTAAGGTTTCATCTGAGACCTTTCTCATTTGGTTTAAGGAGATGAGTAATTGTTTATTTTGTATATCATCTGCCATTTTGAATGTTTTCATATCGACAGATACTTCTGACCAGCCCATAAACCTTGCGACGTTAGGTATAAGAAAGTGTTTTAGAAAGTGTCTATGCATATCTCTATAAGTAAGGAACTGATTCTCTAGCATACGCAGAGACACACTAGATCCTGTCCAGGACAGGCCGCCGAAGACAAATTCTTGAGGCACATTCATTCCGACAATGACGTGCTCTGCTTGAGCTCTCATTTCATTTGTAAGCATAAGTGCTTTACCGTTCCCTCCGATGCGTTGGTATCCGACAGGGAGTGGTAAAATAGGTTTATGGTTAGGATCTACTCTCCATCTTTGGAGTTCATGCTCTATTCTTTTTTTCCAGTCATTTAGATTTACATTTAGATAGGGATTTGCTTGTGCATCTCCGGATGCTGGAAAGAGTATATCTAGAGGTATAAGGTGCTCGAGCATAATAGCTTCATTAGCTTTCTTCATAATTTGAAGATGAAAGCTACCTTTAAGGGCGGGTAAGATAGGCGGATATCCCCACCCATCATCTCCATCATCTAAAGACGGAGTAGGAGCTTTAAAGTGGAACACATTCTCTTCTGTTAGAACTACAGATCTTTTATTCTTCATTGCCTCTATGAATCTAGCAGGCAGCTCTTCTAGTGTTCTTTTATGCTTTTTAAGGACTTTGCTTTTTATCTTACCAGGGATGGTGTATGCGTATTCTGTTGTTTGTGTGATTGGGTTGTAGTCTATTTGAATATTCGCTGGGTTCCACCGGACCAGCCTGATGTTTTTATACGACTTATAAAAAACGTCTTCAACCTCGGCAGGTTTTGCTCCTCCGTTACCGCACTTAGGGCACACCAGGTGGTATTTGAAATCTATGAAGTCCCATTGAGTTTTAAACTTAAGCTTTTTTATCCTTTCTCTATGTCCGCAGCTTTTGCACTTTAAGTACTTATGGAATGGGTATGCGATAGAGACAATACAGTTCCCGTAGGTATGGTAATCCAGTCCTATTTCTACTTGAGCTCTATTGATATTTAGTTCTCTGTTTAAAAACAGCTCCCATTTCTTTTTCTTCCGATCAAACCCGTCTTCTCCCGACTCATTAATAATAATTTTAGTGATCGGGTACGATGCCATTTTTTTAGTGACCGAGCTTATCAAGGGGTTGACAAGCACGTGATATCGGCACCATTTAAAGAGGCTTTTAATAGAGCTGGGTAGCTCCATATGAGCAACATCCCACCACTGGGACGGGTATCGGAAAACGTTATTTCTACCGTCCAGGGCTCCAAATCGAAACGAAGAGCTATTGTAGAGAGTACTTGGCCCAAAGCCGGAATTGAATGCCACGGTTACCTCAAGTTAGCTTTGATTTGGCGTTCTAGGGTTTGCTGAAAGTCTGCGGCAGCAGTTTTAATAGACAGTAGCTTATTAACTTGAACTTCTTCAGCACTATCAGGGTCTTTAAAAGGGATTTTTGTTCTACTGAGCAGATCCACGACGGAATCTACATCAGGTTCAATACCCTTCCCGCGGTAGTGCTCGAGGACAAATGGAGAGGCGATAGAGAGCGGCCCTTCCAGGCAATACAAGCCGGAAAAAATACAGCAGGCAGCAATATATCTTTTTACTTCTTCAGAATACTGATGAGAGGCAACCTGCTGTGCCGTTAATAGCGAGATTGTAATCTCTTCTGGATCTGGGGGTTGCGTCTGATTGAAGACAGCGATTTCTCCGCAGATGGAGGCCGTAGATTTCTCAAAGGCTTCCCACTCAGTCCAGAATAGATTGTTGGAGTGTAATAGCTGACAGACCTGAAGCCTCTCTGCGGTTACTTTTCCTATCTTTCCGTAAGCAATTTCCATCTCCGTAAAAAGAGCTTCTGGCTCATACCCGATAAACTCCGGCCCTAATGTACGTAAGCATAGGATATCTAAAACCAGTAAATGTAAGCCTTTTTTATCTGACAGTAGGCTTTCTTTTTTGGGAGATGGGCTCATTTAGTAGGCTCCGCTATTCGTCACATCACTAGCCATTCTTGCGACTAGCTTCTTTTGAGGCAGTGGGAGGGCCCCAAAGAAAGATACAGGGTCTTTTGAGTAGTTATTAGCAAAATCGACGCCAAAGTGATCAACGAGTGATTTTCTCATTTTTTTAAGAGCAAGAAGATCTCCCTCGGTAACAAACTCGTTCCCGATTTGGAAGGTAGCCGACCGCACGGTTCCGTGCGCAGCTTTCTCTAGAGGTTTAATTGTAGCTTTCCAAGGGTCCACTAGGCAGCTATCCCAGAGCTCGTCTAGTCCATGCTTTCTATCGAAGATGGAGAGGTCTTCCGCAAAGCTTTCTGGGTCTTTACTTCCTCTTTGTTTAGCTAGTTTGCTTAATTCCTCTATTGCTTTTTCCCCTCCGAGATAGCCTCGTCGAAGCTTTAGATGATCAGCCAGGACGGGGGAGTAATCTGACCGCGCGGCTCCCTCTCCCGCATAGTCCGACACGGAAGAGTTTACGGGAAGACCGATCGAATCCGCTACAGAAGCCACTTTAACGGCATACTCCCTGCGGTGTCGCGGGATAAACTGGCTTTGGTTGAGCTCAAAGTAATCCAGCGCTGTCTTTACAGCTTCTGCAGAATCCAGGGGATACTTTTTTGTTCCATCACTAAGCTCGAGGGCGTACTCGACATCGTTAGAATCTTTTCTGACGGATAAGGGAGCGGACTTGCCGCTAACATCTACTACATTCGTATCCGTCCCAGAAGCCCCTTCCGCCAGTTTTTCAATGATGTTAGGGACATCAATACCATAATGGCTGAGGGCCCCCTCTAGCTGAGAGGCAGCAATCTTTTGTGCCTCCATCGGGAGTGCGTGCCTAGTTTTGGCGAAGTAGAGAGCCGAGATCCAAGTGTTTCCCGCATCTGCAGTGGCGAATTTCTTTAAAGGTTGCCCATCCTCAACCAAAACAAGCGCATACTGATTAACGGGAGTGTTCTCGCTATCAACCACCGATGCCGATTTGACAAAGTCTGGAAGGTCCTCCCTGTTAATTGCACCTCGAAGGAGCGCCCCTTTGTCGTCGTAAAAATCTAAGGTTGTGGTCTTGAAAGACATAATGACCTCGAAACTATTTCAGTTTTAGTTGAATAAGATACCTGGTAACAATACCAGATTAACCCCCCAGAGAAGGATAAGAAAGTAAATGACAAGCCTATTTGATCAACTTAACGCTTCTATTGAGAGTACACCAAAAAGCCCTACCCCAACAAAAGCGCCAACTAGAAGCTACACGAGTACGACAACCCGTAAACAGTCTAGTGCTCCTCCGTCTGGAGGAGATAAGCTTTTGGAGCAGTGGAGACAAGAGCGTAGTCCAAAGAGAACGGTAACCAGAAGGACGGCAGGAACGGAGGTTCCCTTTCCGAATAACAAGGTTATCCATATGTACCAGCCGGCTCCCAAGGACCGACCTTATGCGTATGAGGCCGCAGGGACTCGGATCGAGTGGAAAAGGCCGACGGGGATGGAGGTGTTAACTGACCTAGCCTGGCGGCTCTTTGAGACAATGGTAGCAGCTGCTGGCATGGCTATCTACGAATTCTTTAGACACCGAAGGTTTCACCCAGGGCCTGGGGTTCGAAAATAATGAGTTCATATAAATATGATTTTCTATACTTGCTGAAAAGAGATATTCCAGAGTTTCTTCAGGAAACGCTTAAGCGCTCCTTAACGCTTCCGCGCCCTCCTCAGCCAGCCGTTCTCGGTTGGTCTGAGGAGGGGGACTTCCTGAAGATTCCTAGAAATTATCTTTCGGAGTATGAAGAAAGGTTACTTCCATTTGATCTAGATAATAGAGTGCCGAATAGGTCTGATTTTCCTCAAATAGAAGTTTCGCTAACTTACTCATTAAGAGATGAGATTCAAGAGACCTCAAAAAGAGCGTTATTAAGTGGTGAGGGTGTTCTTTCTCTTTCTTGCGGGAAAGGGAAGACCGTAAT
>MDTG01152548.1_pt1 | contig 29833 bp, 28 predicted proteins | sample 811421 | NCBI WGS metagenome assembly MDTG01 (sample SAMN05326645, study PRJNA326480) | marine metagenome | isolation source: seawater | place: Pacific Ocean: South East | collected 2011 | reverse complement strand
AAATTTAAATTTTAATTTAATATAGTTTTAATTTTCCGGCGTAGCTCAGTTGGTAGAGCAAGCGACTGTTAATCGCTGGGTCACAGGTTCGAGTCCTGTCGCCGGAGCCATTTAATTTTATAAACTGATTATGAAAAGACTATTAATAACAGGAGGAGCAGGTTTTATAGCTCACCACGCTATTCGACATTTTTTAGACAATACTGATTGGGAAATTGTGTCTTTAGATAGGCTTGATTATTCAGGTAATTTAAATAGAATTCATGATATGATGTATGAGGTTTTACCTAATAAAAAAAATAGATTAAAGATTGTTTATCACGATTTAAGAGCTGAAGTAAATCAAATGATCGCTGCTGACCTTGGAGAATTCGATTATATAATACATATGGCAGCATCTTCTCATGTTGATCGATCAATAGAAGATCCATTATGTTTCGTATTAGATAATGTAGTTGCCACGTGTAATATCTTAAATTATGCTAAAAATCTTAATAATCTTGAGAGGTTTGTATACTTTAGTACTGATGAAGTTTTTGGTCCTGCTCCAGAAGGAGTTAATTACAAAGAAAGAGATAGATACAACTCAACTAACCCTTACAGCGCAACAAAAGCTGGAGGTGAAGAGTTAGCTGTTGCATTTGAAAATAGTTATAAAATGCCTATTTACATCACTCACACTATGAATGTTTTTGGAGAGAGACAACATCCAGAAAAATTTATTCCTATGACTATTAAAAAAGTTCGTGATTCCGAAACTGTTACCATTCACAGCGATGCCTCAAGAACTATTCCTGGAAGCAGACACTATATTCATGCTGTTGATGTTGCTGACGGTTGTTTATTTTTATTAAATAATGAAAAAAAAATAAGTGAAATTGATAAAGATTATGGAGGTGCGAAATGTCCAAAATTTAATCTTGTAGGACCAGTAGAATGGAATAATTTAGAATTAGCTAATAAAATTGCTGCAGCTCAAAAAAAAGAATTAATTTATAATATGGTTGATTTTCACAGTAGTAGACCAGGACATGACTTAAGGTATGCATTAGATGGTAGTTTAATGAAAAAACTTGGCTGGACTCCAAAAATATCTATTGAAGATAGAATAAACCAAGTCGTAAAATGGTCTTTAAAAAACGATAGATGGCTAAAATATTAGAGGAAAAGTGTGAAAGTATCTTTTGTATGCCCAATTTACAATAAAAAAAGATACATACCTATTGTATTAGAAGCGATAAAAAATCAAAAAGGCAATTTCGAAAGAGAGCATATTTTTATAGATGATGGTTCTCAAGATGGTTCACTTGATTTAGTTAAGAAAATTTCAAAAAACTGGTCAAATACATTTTACATTCAGCATAAAAATAGAGGACCAGCCTATTCTACACAAAAAGGAATAAATAAATCAACTGGCGATTATTTAAAACTTGTTGGAGGTGACGATATAATGTCTCCAAATTGCACAAATATTTTATTAGATGGAATGATAAAACAATCATCGGTGGCAATATTTAGTAGATGCAAATTAACAAATAGATTAGACATCTCAAATTTGAATAATAACAAACAACTTATAGGTTTGAAAAATATCAATAATCCAATCGAGAAAACAATAATTTCATGTTTTTCTGGAACCACTCCAAATTTATTTTGTAATAAATCAGTAAAAAAAGCTGGTGGATGTTATGACAACCTTTTTGTTGAAGATTTTTCGCTTGTTTTAAAACTATCTAAATTTGGCCAATTTTCATTCATTAATAACATCACCTCAATAGGACCAAAAGACGATCCAGATAGGATAATGGTTGGAAATGAATATCAAGTTATTCATGATTATAATGCATCAATTTTTTATTTTATAAAAGAAAATCCATTACTCTCAAAAACAATTATTGATAAAGCATGTATAAAATGCATTGGAAGAACTGAAAAATGGCTCAGAAGAAAAAAAGGATATTCTTTTTTTAATAAAATGAGACTTCTAAGGCTTTTATTTTTCTTTAATAAAAAAGAAGCTCTAAGTTTAATAAAAAAATCATGCACAGTATTTTATGATATTGAGTTACCAAAGAAGATTAGATATACAATTAATTGATTACTCACCAAAATTAAAAAGCTGACCACTAATCTTTGCCTTATTTAACATTTTATTAAAAAAATAAATGGAAAATAAAAAATATATCAAATTTAGGATAAACGCTTTAACAAATAGTGTTATGGAAAAATAATTATTAATCATTATTTCCCTCATACCTTCAAATACATAAACTGGTGGCAAAGTTTTACAAATAAATTGTATTTTCTCTGGAAGAACATCCAAGGGATAATAAACACAGGAAAAAGGTAACAATATAAATATAAAAGCCCATGCGAGTTCTTCAAAAGACTGACCATATCTTATCACTAACCCACAAACCAAAAGTCCAAGAGACCAGCCCATTATTATTAAATTAGAAAAAAATAAGATTAAAAAAAATCCCATCTCTAATAAATGAAATTGGAAAAAAATATTTGCAATAAATATTGCCGGTAGTAAACCTAAAATAGCTCTAAAAAAACTTGTTATAATTAAACTGATGATCAGTTCAATATTTGTTAATGGCGTTATTAATAAATGACATAAATTTCTAGACCAAATTTCTTCAAAAAAAGTCATTGATAAACCTAGTTGTCCTCGAAATAAAATATCCCATAAAATTATTGCAGATAGTAAGAAAGAGATTGCGTTAGTTGTAGGCGAATTATTGATACTTAGTAAATAATTAGAAAAAAATCCCCATAGTAAAATCTGAACAGATGGCCAATAAAAGATACTCAACATTCTTGGCAATGAACCAATAGCTAAAATCCTATATCTATTTATCATGGCATAAATCCTTGAAAACATTATTTTCCTATTCCTATAAAAAGTTCTTCTAAATTTTCACAATTATTATTTTTAACCAACTCACAAGGCGATCCATTCATAAATATTTCCCCTCTATTAAGGATGATAATACTTTGACAAACCTCTTCAACTTCCTTCATATTATGAGAAGCTATAAGTATACACATTTTATTTATTTTCTGATAATTCATTAAAAAATTTCTTACAAATAATGATGTGTCTGGATCTAAGGATGCAGTAGGTTCGTCTAATAGTAAAAGTTTTGGTTTGTTTACAAGTGCTTTGCAAATACCAACTTTTGTTTTTTGACCTGAAGACAGCGAACCAAAGTTTTTATCCAAAAGATCTTCAATTTTGAGAGATTTACATAAAAAATATATTTTGCTTTTTGGATTTTTTACCCCATAGAGTTTTGAATAAAATATTAAATTTTGTCTAACAGTAAGTTTTCTAGGTAAATCAACATATGGACTTTCGAAGTTAACATATTTTAAAATTTTTTGTTTATCATTATCAATATTATGTTCTAAAATTTTTACAGATCCAGAGGTAGGTTTAATTAATCCTAATAAGATTCCAATTAATGTTGTTTTACCTGCTCCATTTGTACCTAATAAACCAAAAAATCCTTTATATGGTAATTCAAAGGAAATATTATTTAAAGCTTTAAATTTACCAAAACTTTTAGATAACGACTTTACTTGAATTGAATACTGCATTAATAGAACTTTGAGTTTTGAATCATTTTATTTGAAAAAAATCTAGTAGCTAATTTATATAAAGCTTAATACATTATTAACATTTAATAAAAATTTAATATATTAAAAGTTATTACTAATAAAATATTATTTTTAATTAGTCTTTGAAAGTTCTATAACCAAATAATATGTCTGAAATGATTAAAAAAAAATTTTATGAAAACTTTTCTGAAAGTATAGGGAATACTCCTATAATAAAACTGAAAAGAGCTTCAAATATAACCAAATGTAATATTTACGGAAAATGCGAGTTTTTAAATCCAGGAGGCTCTATAAAAGATAGAGCTGCTTTGCAAATAATTAGTGATGCAATGGAACAGAAAAAGTTAAAAAAAGGAGGAATTATAGTTGAGGGAACAGCGGGTAATACTGGAATAGGTCTAACTTTGGTAGGCAACTCACTTGGAATGAAATCAGTAATTGTAATGCCTGAAACTCAAAGCATTGAAAAAAAAGAAATGTTAAGATTATGTGGTGCTAATTTAGAACTAGTAAAAGCTGTCCCATATAGTAACCCTGGAAATTATGTAAGATATTCCGAGACTTTATCCAAAAAATTAAAAAACGATAATGGAATTTTTTGGGCAAATCAATTTGATAATAAATCAAATCAAAAAGCTCATTATCTAAATACAGGTCCAGAAATTTGGGAGCAATTATCTGGTAAAGTTGATGGATTTATTTGTTCAGTAGGAACGGGTGGCACACTTTCGGGGGTTGGAAAGTTTTTAAAAGAAAAGAATAAAAACATAAAAATAGGACTAGCAGATCCATTCGGCTCAGCTTTACATAATTATTATAAAAATGGTGAGCTAAAAGCAACGGGTGACTCAATAACAGAGGGTATTGGACAAGGTAGAATTACCAAAAATCTTGAAAATATTGAATTAGACGAATCTTTTCAAATCACAGATTCTGATGCTTTAAACATCGTATTTGACTTAATAAAAGATGAAGGATTAATTTTAGGCGGTTCCTCCGGAATTAATATAATGGGTGCAATAAAATTAGCAGAGAAGTTGGGGCCCAGTAAAAATATTGTTACCATTCTTTGTGATTATGGAACAAGATATCAAAGCAAAATATTCAATAAAAAATTTTTAATAGAAAAGAAATTACCTGTACCAGATTGGTTATGAGATGAACATTATTGAAACAGATGAACTAAATAAGAACTTGAACTCTTTTACTATACTTGATTCTAGATGGAAACTTGGAGAAAATAATTTCCTCAACTCAGAATACATCAAGGGACATATACCAGGGGCCATTAAAATGGATCTTGAAAAATTTTCAAATCTTGAATCAAAGTTTCCTCACATGATTCCAAGTAAAAGTTATTTTGAAAATATGATTTCTAAATTAGGAATAAACATAAATGATAAAATTGTGATATACGATCAAACCGGTTTTTTAAGTTCAGCTCGGATTTGGTTTTTACTAAAGATTTTTGGTTTTGTAAATTTACAAATTTTAAATGGTGGTTATAAAAGATGGGTAGAAAAAAAATTTGAAATTCAAACCAATGAAAATAAAAAAAAAAGAACTAAAACTTCTGGTTTTTTTTTCCAAAAAAATATTATTGCCAACAAAAAATTTGTAAAAGAAGCATCAAAAAATGAGAAATTTCAAATTATAGATGCCAGATCCTCAGAGAGATTTTTAGGACTTGTTGAAGAACCTAGAAAAAATGTAAAAAAAGGTAATATTTTAGGAAGTATAAACATACCATTCTACAAAATACACAACAAAAACGGTTTAATTTTAAATAACAAAGATCTTGAAGCACTTTTTAGAAATAATTATATTGATTTGGAAAAGAAGATAATCTGTTTATGCGGTTCAGGTGTTACAGCCTGTAATATTATTTTTGCTCTAAATAGATTATCATGTAATGATTATTACCTGTACGATGGTTCGTGGTCAGAATGGGGTTGCGTCAAAAAATGAGTATGTATAAAATATATAAGCCTTCTAAATCCTCAATGCAGTCAGGAGTTAGCAACACGAGTTTTTGGATTATTGAATCTTTGGAAGTAGAAAATAAAACTATTGATTCAAGGTTTTGTTGGAGAAGCTCAACTAATACTTTAGAGCAAATAAAACTTAAATTTAAAACTTTAAAAGACGCCGTCTCATATGCAAATAAGCAAAAACTTATATATAGAATAGAAGAACCAAAAAAACAAAAAAAATTTTACAAGAGTTATGCTGACAACTTTAAACCTAAAAAAGATGAAAATTTATCTTAAAATTATAGTAATCTTGATTACTTTTTTACCTTTAAAGATTTTATCTTATGACAAAAAATTAGTTTCGAGTGTCGAAAGTAACTTTAGAAAAGAATCCAACGTGATAAGAGATAAGTATAGAAATCCATTAGAAACTTTATCTTTTTTTTCAATAAAAAAAGAAATGAGCGTTTTAGAAATTTTACCATCAAAAGGTTGGTATACAGAAATATTATCTTTATTTTTGAAAGACACTGGTAAATTAACAGTTGCAAGTTTTGGTGAAAATCATCCAAATCAGTACTTAAAAAAAATACATAAAGAATTTGTAACCTACTTTTTTAATAATGAAGAAAAATTTGGTAAAATTGATGTTATATCTTTTAAAAAAAATGATATTTTTTTAAATATCGAATCAAATTCTCAAGATATGGTGCTCACATTCAGAAATAACCATAACTGGATTAAGGCAGGTATTATTGATGATGTTTATGAGGCTATATGGAGTGTATTAAAAAAAGATGGCCTTCTTGGAGTAGTTCAACATAGAAGTAAAAATGAGACCAATTATAAAATAAGTCACCTTAATGGTTATGTGCCAGAAGCATATCTCATAAAAAAAATAGAAAGCAAAGGATTTAAGTTGGTGAGTAAATCTGAAATAAACAAAAATGACCTAGATACTACCGATCATCCGAAAGGCGTTTGGACGCTCCCGCCATCTCTCAGAATGGGGGAAAAAGATAAGTTAAAATATTTAAATATTGGAGAAAGTGATAGAATGACCCTAAAATTTAAAAAAATATTAAGATAAAATTAGCTAATGATTCATTTCATTATAGCAACTTTTCCTGAGGCAAAGTCTTTTATCAAATTTTATAAGTTAAAAAAACTTTTGTCACTAACTGAATTTGAAACTTACATTAACAAGAGAAAAAAAATTACATTGACTATTAGTGGAATTGGAAAATTATTATCGGCATGCTCGGTTGTTTTTACTAATTCATATTTTAAAAACAAAAATAATATTTGGATAAATATAGGTTTAGGCGGAATAAAAAATACCAATATAGGGAAATTATATTTAATTAATAAGATAATTGATAAAGAAAATGACTTAAAATTCTATCCTTTTTTTTTATTTAAAACGAATATTGAAAAAAAACAGTGCAAGACATTCAATAAACCAAATTTTAGTTATTCTAATTCAGTTCACGACATGGAAGTTAGTGGATTTTATTTAGCGTGCACTAAATTTTCAACCAATGAACTTATACATTCTTTCAAAATAATTTCTGATAATAAAAATAAAAGAATTAATTTTAAAAATATTGATGAGGTGTCTTCTTTGATGGAAAAAAATATTGAAAAAATTGATAAATTTATTTATAAACTAAAAAATAAAGCAGAAGTATGAATAATGATTGATACCGTTTACATTGAAAAAGAAATTATCAATAATAAAACAACGAAAAGTATAATCTCAAAGCTCGGAAAAGTAGACATTGTATTGTGTGACAGATATACAGAGGTTTTTAATAGAAAGAGTCAAAATTTTAGACTTCAAAAAAAAAATCCATCATTAATACTTGCATATAAAAAAAAAAATTACATTCTACCGACGCCCTCTAACTTTTCTATTGGGTCAGAAAATAATTTCTATTTTTCACATATGATGAATTGTATTTACGATTGTAGATATTGTTTCCTTCAGGGAATGTATAATTCAGCAAATTATGTTGTATTTATAAATTACTCTGACTTTAAGAATGAAATATCGAAAATTTACAAAGAATCTTCGTCAAAAAACATTCATTTTTTTTCGGGTTATGACTGTGATAGTTTAGCTTTTGAACCTTTAACTAACTTTGCAGATTATTTTATTGACGCTTTTTTGGATTTCAAAAAGTCTTTATTAGAACTTCGAACAAAAAGTAATCAAATTAGTTTTTTATTAAAAAGAAAAGTTCAAAAAAATATTGTAATTGCATTCAGTCTCAATCCAGAAATAATAGTAAAAAACTTTGAAAAGAGAACACCTATATTGTTAAAAAGATTAGTTGCTATCAAAAGATTGCAAAATAAAGGTTGGAATATAGGTTTGAGATTTGATCCGATAATTTATACGAAAAATTTTAAAGAAGATTATTCTACTTTTTTTAGCAATGTATTCAATTATTTAGGAAAAAAGTTCCACTCTGTTACCCTAGGAAGTTTTAGAATGCCAAAACGATTTAATAATAAAATTTCAAATTTGTATCCCAAAGAAACACTTTTTAATACCAACCTTTCTTCTAATCAAAATCTGATTAACTATGAAACAAATATTCTTCACGAAATAAATGAGTTTTGTAAAAAAGAAATTTCTAGATATGTTTCCAAAGAAATATTATTTTTAAACTAAAATTTTCTGTCTTTCATTCTTAATTGAGTACAGTTTAACCAAATTTGGTTATCATTACCTGATTCAATTTTTTTAAATTTTAAAGCCAGGTTTCCTGAAAACCTTCCTAAAATTCCACTAGCATAGCCAGGAGAATCTGAGTACAAATTTTCAATATTATTTGCGATCCATTTAATATTTGAGTCAGTAACTATCATCTCATCAGCCTCAAACTTTAAACTCCCTATTTCAACTTTTTTATTTTCTGAGGATAGACTTATGATAAGATCATTAAAGTCTGGACTTTTTGGTTTATCGACTCTTGAAATGCAAATTAGTTTTAACTCAATAGCATTTATAATATTTGAATTGAAAATAAAAAAAACTATCAAGAAACACAGAATTCTAAAAAAAAAAATTTTCATTATCTATAATATTCAATTAACGAAATATTTGTCAATTTTATTTATAAGTAATTTTACTTACTAAAAATATATATTAGTATAACTTACTAGGTTATTTAAATGTGGAATACCAAACTTTACATAAAAAATAATTTAGATTTTTTTGAAATAAAAAAATCCAAACTTGAGTTATTTATCGAGTGTAAAAAATGTTTTTATCTTAATTTAGTTAAAGGTATAAAGAGACCATATGGACCCCCACTCGCTATAAATAATATCTTGGGAAAATTGATTAGAAAAGAGATTGATATTTATAGAGAAAGAGAAATTTGTCATCCATTAATGAAAAGTATAAATAAACATATAATTCCAGCAAAGCATAAATTTTTGAATAACTGGCAAAATAGCTTCTCAGGGTTATATTACAAAGATAGCATGACAAGATTATTAGTTAGAACCTCGCTTAACGATTTATGGTACAACATAAAAACTAATGAGTATGTAACAGTTGACTATAAGTTTACTGCAAAAAATGAAGAGTTAAATTCAAGTCATATTTATCCTGGTTATTGGAGACAATTATCTTTAATTAAGTTTTTATTAGAAAAAATTGGTATTAAAATATCAGATGAAGGATACATAATGTATTCAAATGTTGATCAAAAAAAAGAAATTTTTAACTCTACTTTAACATTTAAATCTGTAATTTTTTCACACATTCTTGACAAAGTAAACCTTAAACATTCATTATCGCAAATTTTTCAAATTTTACAAAATAACAAAATACCAGAACAAAGTAAAAAATGTAAATACTGTAATTTTGTTAGAGCTTCAGTGGGAGTGTAATAAAAAATGGAAAATTATAAAATAATGAAAGAATTAGAGTCAAATAATTCAAGACTATTTAAAGAGGAAATTATTCTTCGAGAAATGAAAAAAAATAATAAAGAATTGTTTGAGGCCTTTTCCCTTGCATGTGATAAATTATTTACATTTGGAGTTAAACAGGTGCCCTTCTCTAACTCAAATGGCAGTGGTATGAGTTGGGAACTTTTTAAAAGTTTATTAGATAAATTAAATAAAAGAGAAATCACAGGTAACAAAGCTAAAGAGGAAATTAAAAATATAATGGATAAATGTTCAGAGGTAGAATGGAATTATTATTACAGAAGAATCTTAATTAAAGACTTAAGATGTGGAATGTCAGAAAAAACAATAAACAATGTCGCAAAAAAAAATAATTTTCATGAATTCTCAATCCCAGTTTTTAGTTGTCAATTGGCTCAAGATTCAGAGCATCACAAAAAGAAATTAAATGGAAAAAAAATTGTTGAAGTAAAACTTGATGGTGTAAGAGTAATTTCAATTCTCCATACTAATGGCAAAGTTGATATGTTTAGCAGGAATGGAAAGGAATTACTCAACTTTGAAAAAGTAAAAGCACAATTAGCTGAGTCAATAAATTTTCAAAAAATTACAAATTCTATTGTTCTTGATGGAGAAATTGTTAGTAAAAACTTTCAAGAGTTAATGAAACAAATTTACAGAAAAGATAATATTCAAAATGATGATGCAAACTTATATCTTTTTGATTTTTTGACACTTGATGAATTCCAAAAAGGAAAAAGTAAAGAAATTCAGGGCGATAGAATAAAAATATTAAGGAAATGGTTTAATTCACGAAAGAAGTTATTAGATAACATCAAAATTTTGGATTTTGAATTAATAGATTTATCAACAAAGGTTGGTGAAAAAAGATTTAAGGAGTTTAATAAAAACGCAGTTATGGATGGATTTGAAGGAATCATGATTAAAGATCCAAATGCAATTTACGAGTCCAAGAGAAGTTTTCACTGGTTAAAACTAAAACCAGTAATAGAAATTTCTCTCAAAGTAAGTTCAGTTGAAGAAGGAACCGGAAGAAATAAAAATAAACTTGGCGCAATCACTGCTGAGGGTATGGAAAATAATAAACTATTCAAAATTAGTGTGGGTTCAGGATATTCAGATACTCAAAGAATTTCATTTTGGAAACAAAAAGAAAAATTGATTGGTCAAGTTATCGAAATTAAGGCAGATGCAATTACAAAAAGTCAAGATAAGAAATTTTGGAGTTTAAGATTTCCAAGATTCAAAACTTTTAGAGGTTATGAGATTGATGAAAAAATTTAATTTTTTAAGATATTAATTTTTAAAAAGGTCGTTTCGCTATTTCTTACTTTTAATATTATATCATGTCAAAATAAAGAAGATAATATGGAAGTTGGACAACTTTTAGGTTCAGACGTCGGAGCGTACCTTGGCTCTTCAATCGGAAATGGAAACACAAAGGTGATTTCTAAAATAATTGAGAGCATTGCAGAATATTTGATAGGGGGTAAAATAATAAATTTTTTGGATAAAGAGGAGCAAGCCGAGCTCGAAAACTCTATACAACAAGCTCTGGATAAAAATTCAGTAAATAATTCTAAACTTTGGAAAAGTAAAAAATCTGAGTATACCTCAGTTTTAATTAATCCAACCAGGGATTTTAATGCAAATAACAATGAATGCAGAGAATATCAAAAAATGATAACTAGAGATAATGACTAAGTTCGTGAGAACTCAAAGGTTTATAGAGATAAAAATGGCAATTGGATTAAGCTAGACGCTTAATTTAAATTCTTTAATTATAAAAGGTAAAAGAATCAAGCATGTTAGTTGTGCAATTATTAAACTTATAAATAGAAGTATTCCCATTGAAGCAGTCCCATAATGAGTAGATATTGCAAATGTACCAAATGCACCTATAGTAGTAAAAGAACTAAAAAAAATGGCAGAAGGTGTACTACTATGTAACATTTTATTTACATCTCCAAAATCTTTTATTCTTTTAATTATATAAATTGAGTATGAACTTCCTAGACTGAAAAGAAGTGGCAGAGCAATCATATTTGCAAAGTTAAGATTTAAATTAATTAATTTCATAATGATTGAAATAAAAAATATTGAAAAAAATAAAGGAAAAATACAGTAGAAAATTGTTTTAACGTCTCGAAATATTAAAAATATAAATAAAACTAAAAAACTTAATGAAAATGTCAAAGCAAACTTAAAAGAGGAAATTACGATTCGACCAGCTTCAAGTTGAACAATTGGCATGCCGGTAGAATTAGGAAATTTATTCTGAACAAAGTTTACAAACTCATTTAGATTTTCAAGATTACTCATATCCTTTGATGGAAAAACTTCGTATCTTTTTAAACCATTTTGTGATTCAAATCTATTTAAATAAAAGTCAGGTATTTCCTCCATCCTTACCTCAGAGGAATTTAAAAGCATTAAAATTTCAGACATCAAATTATTAAAATCTGAAAATAAAAAAAATTGTAATTCTTCAAAAGAATACTCTTTTTTATTTAAAAGAATTAGAATCTTGTCAGCAAATTTTGATGATTCATCAATTTTTAAATTTTTTATTTTTTTTAAATTATCCATAAAAGTAACTAACTCTGATTGAGACGAAAATAATGTATCTTGTTTTGGTGTAAGCAAAAAAGTCAAATAATCAAGAGTTTCAATCAATTCGGGTTCCAATTTCAGTTTATTAATATAATTAACCTCCTTAACTACCTCGTTTTCCTGTAAATTTAAAATTTCTTTTTCATTAATTAATTCATTTTTTATTATTGAAATTGTATAATCAGACGATGGATTTTTTTCCATAAGTTTATAAGCAAGTTTTACAGATTGTGAGTTTTGGTCTTTTAATTTCATTGGATCTGAATCAAATTTAATTTTAGTCAATGATAAAATTCCAAATAAGACTATAAAAGTCATCAGATAATAAATTATTGTTTTCTTTGTTGAAAACATATCAATCAAGTTTTTTAAATAATACTCTGTAGGATTTCTACATTTTATAAATTTTAAAAAACATCTCAGTAATGACGGAAGAAAAATGATATTTACAATAAGTCCTACGAACATTCCAATGGAACTTATTATGCCTAGTTCTGATAACCCTACATAATCCGTTGGAATAAATGACAAAAAACCTACTATAGATGTAATTGATACTATTATAAGTGAACTTAGAATTGAGAAAATTGAATTCTGCATTGTGTTCATTTCAATAGTTCCCGACTCAAGCATTCTCGAGCAATATTGAATTCCAAAGTCAACAGAAATACCAATAAATAATACAGCAAATGCAATGGATATAATATTTAGAGAACCAACTAAAAGTGTTGTAAGTCCAAGTGTAATGGATAAACCAATTAAAATTGAAATTATTAGTGAAAAAATTATAAAAAAATTTTTAAATGCAAACCATAAAATTAAAGCAACTACAAATAAACTCAATAAACCGGCTTTGCTTGAATTTTTAATTACGGATTGAGTTTCTTCATAGTCAATTACTCTTCCTCCGGTAAAACTTAGTTCAATATCATTTTGCTTATTTCTTTTTAACTCAGATAAAAAATTATAAAAATCGCCAAATCCATTTTGCTTTAGATATTCCTCGTTGATTTTTAAAATTAAATAATATTCGTAATTACCTTCAATAAAAACTTGATTCCAATCTAAAATTTTTTTTTCTTTTAAAGTATAATAAAATTCTGATAACAAGAAATTAATATTACTGAAATCATCTAAATTTTTATCTTTATTATATCTTGAAATTGTTAAATCTAATAAATTATTTACACCTTTCATTTTTGGATTATTAGAAATTTCTGATAAAAAAGGTTGATAGATAAATAATTTATTTAAAATTTCCTCTCTAATCTCATTATTCATTATTTTTAAAGAGTGTTTTTGATAAAATTCTTCAGTATTTGGTGAAAAAAAAAAATCTATTTTATCATTCATCTTTAATAAATGTTTTTTAATTTTTTCACCCTCCTGATATAAAATTTTCTTATTGTTACTTTCCAAAAAAATCAAAATATTATTTGAGACAGTTGGAAAGTTTTCCTTAAATCTTTTTTGTTGTTTTTTAAAATCTAACTCATTATTAATTAGTTTATCTGTATCGGTAACAATATTTATATTCGTGTAGGTATAATATAAACTTAAAAGAGACAATAAGAAAAATAATATAATTGAGGCTTTATTGTAGACAAAAAATTTACTTATAATTGTTTCAAAAAATGATTGAGTTTTCATAGCATTATTCTAATATTATAAATGAACTTATAATACATCTTTTTAATTAAATGAGTCTTGTAGTAAATGATATTCTTGAAAAAATCACTAATAATTATTTGAAGGGTGAAAAGTTTAAAATAGTTCGTCTTAAAAATTTACATGGTAGAGTTCACGCATCGATAGTAAATATTAATGATGAGTATTCAGAGTATACAGTTGCACTATCAGTATTGGAAGATGAAACAAGATTTAGAGTTGCAAAAAAATGAGTGTATACCCTTTAGAAAAATATTGTTGAACTCTAATAAAGATTAATTAATAATATATATTAATATTATGAAAAATATAAAAAAAATTTATTTAGTAATAACTATCCTTTTATTTTTAGTGCCACTGTCATCAAACTCTCATGGTCCTTCAAGACAAAAGGTTATTAAAGAGATAGAATTAAATGCAAAAATTGAAAAAGTTTGGGATGTAGTTTCCAACTTTGATGATATGAGTTGGCATCCAGATGTTGAAAAAATAAACTCGGAAGGTTCTGGTGTTGGAGCCAAAAGAACATTAGAACTCAAAAATGGAAAAAAAATATCACAATCTTTGGAAAAAGTTGATACTGAAAATAAAAAAATTACATGGAGAATAATAGAGACTGATCTTGACATATTACCTGTTAATAGTTATTCAGCAAATATTTTTCTTATTTCTGAAGAAGGAAAAACTAAATTAAAATATAGAGCAGCATTTTACAGAGGCTTTATGGGAAATGATCCGCCGGAAAAGTTGAATGATGAAAATTCGAAACAAAAGGTTATTGATTTCATTGAAAAAGGATTAAATGGACTTAAATCGAAATTTTAAGTTTATCTTTGGCTTTATTATTTTTTTTCACTGCAATAGTTATTCTGCTGAAGTTAAACTTAATTTCAATAATGAGTACGCTTTCATAACTAATCAAATCAGCAGTACAGTTGATGTGATTGATTTAAAACAACAAAAGTTAGTTGATAGTTTGAATGTTGGTATGAAACCAGCCGGAGTTGATACAGATAATAAAAATAAAAAAATTTTTGTATCAAACGCTGAGAGTAATTCAATTTCAATAATCAATTTAAAAAATGGTATCATTGAAGAGTTTAAATCTGGAAATAGTCCTTTGGGCATCAAAGTATCAAAAGACGGTTTACATGTATATGTTTCTAATTGGTATGATAATTGTTTAACTGTACTAGATGCAAATAATGGAAATAAAATTACAGAAGTCAAAACTGGTAAATCTCCAGCAGATGTGAATGTGCATCCAATTGATGGCAATATTTTAGTTGCTAACAGAGAAGATAATAATCTCTATTTAATTAATCCAAAATCCTTTAAAGTAATCACAAAACTTAATTTAGAGATTGCTCCTTTTGGAATTACAGTTGATTCAAAAGGAAACTTTATTTATGTTACTAATGTTCAGTCTAACTCAATTTCAATAATAGATTATCAAAAATTAAAAGTTGTAAGTAATATACAGGTTGGCGAATGGCCATATCAAGTGGCTTTAGACGAAATTAACAAAAAATTATTTGTTACTAACCAAAGAGGAAATTCAATATCGGTATTTGACTTAATTACTCATAAAAAGATTGAAGAACTTGAAAACTTATGTGAATATCCTGAAGGAATAAATATCAGTCAAAAAAATAATTTAGTAGTAGTGGCTTGTTGGTTTGATGACGCTGTTTTATTACTCGATCTTTTTGATCATAGTTTAATTAAAAAAATTGATGTAAGCGGAGGACCAAGAGCTTTTGGAAATTTTATAATTTGGTGAACAATGTGAAAAAAAGAAACAATGATTTTGAACTAAGAGAAATGTCTAATGCAATTAGAGCATTATCAATAGATGCAATTGAAAAAGCCCAATCTGGTCATCCAGGTTTGCCCCTTGGAATGGCGGATGTGGTAACTGTATTATTTAAAAATTTTCTAAAATTTTCTCCAAAAAATCCTAGGTGGGAAGACAGAGATAGATTTGTTCTTTCTGCGGGACATGGTTCTATGCTACTTTACGCTATCGGTTATTTAACTGGATATAAAGATTTAACGATTAAACAGATAAAGAATTTTAGACAACTAGGAAGTAAAACAGCAGGACATCCAGAGTTTGGTTTGCTAGAAATGATAGAAACAACTACTGGGCCATTAGGACAAGGTCTTGCAAATGCAGTAGGCATGGCAATTGCTGAAAAGATCCTTAGTCAAAAATATGGAACAAAAGTTGTAAATCATAAAACTTGGGCTCTTGTTGGAGATGGATGTTTAATGGAAGGTATTTCGCAAGAATCAATATCACTTGCTGGACATTTAAATTTGAATAAATTAATAGTTTTATTTGACGACAATGGAATTTCAATTGATGGAAGTACAAGCTTGACAACTTCAGATAATCAAATTCAGAGATTTAAAGCATCTAATTGGAATACAATATCAGTAAATGGCCATAACTTTAAAGAAATAGATGATGCACTCTCAAAAGCTGAAAAATCAAAAAAACCCACTCTTATTGCATGTAAGACAATCATAGGTTTTGGATCACCAAAAAAAAGTGGAACTTCACAATGTCACGGAGCTCCTCTTGGAGAAGAAGAAGCTATTCAGACCAAAAAAAACATTAAATGGGCTTACAAACCATTTTTAATACCAGAAAATTTAATGAAAAAATGGAGAGACATAGGTATCAATGGTGATAAAAAGTGTATTAAATGGAAACAAATTAAAAGCAAAGAAAAAAAAGATTTTTTAAAACAAATTAAAAAAAAAAGTTACAAGAGAAGTGAATTAGGACAAAGTTTCATAGATAAATTAAAAAAAAATTTAAAATCAGAGGCCTCAAGAAAATCATCACAGAACTCGATCGAGGTACTATTTAATGATGTAAAAGATCTTTTCGGAGGTTCGGCTGATTTAACTGGTTCAAATTTAACAAAAATTAAGCCTTCAAAATCTACTGGTAAAGAAACGAATTATCTATATTACGGTGTAAGAGAACATCTCATGGCTGCAGCAATGAATGGAATTTCGCTTCATGGAGGATTTATTCCATATGGTGGAACATTCCTAATTTTTTCAGACTATTGTAAAAATGCAATAAGATTATCTGCTTTAATGAGACAACAAGTTATATATGTAATGACACACGATTCTATAGGCTTAGGAGAAGACGGACCAACCCATCAGCCTATTGAACAGCTTGCTGGACTACGTTCGATACCAAATCTCTTAGTTTTAAGACCGTGTGATGCAATTGAAACCTTTGAATGCTGGGAAATTGCCTTATCATCATTAAATAATCCTTCAATAATTGCCCTATCTCGCCAATCTTTGCCGTTACTAAGAAAATCTAGTAAGAATAATTTTTCAGAAAAAGGGGCTTATTTCTTACAAAGAGATATTGATGCAGTACTTACTTTTATTTCTACTGGTTCTGAAGTATCATTAGCTAAAAATGTAAAAGAAGTTTTAGAAAAAAAAGGTTTAAACTCGAATCTAGTAACAATGCCAAGTATGGAACTTTTTGATAAACAGACTGAAAAATATAAAAAAGAAATTCTTGGTACAAAACCAAGAGTAATAATTGAAGCTGCTTCAAGTTTTGGGTGGCACAAATACATGAGAGAAGAAGATTTAATTTTTAGTATTGATAAATTCGGAGAATCAGGAAAAGGTGATGAACTTTTTGAATTTTTTGGGTTTAGTTCAAATCAAATTGCAAATAGCATTTATAATAAATTATTTAAAAATGGTTAATTTAAAAAAAAGCTTTGCAGACGCATTAGAATTTATAAACAACAAAATCTGTTTTGTTAGAGTAGATTTAAATCTACCCAGAAATTTAGGAGAATTTACTGATTTAACAAGACTAGAGGCTATTTTACCAACAATTAAACACCTCAAGAAAAGAAACTCAAAAATTGTATTGTTATCTCACCTTGGGAGACCAAAAGGAAAAGTCAACAACGAGTTGAGTTTAAAACCTATCGCAAAATTATTAGAAAATGCTCTTGAACATGAAGTCTTATTTTCAGAAGCGGAATTACTAACCACTAAGGCTGAAAAGTGTATTAAAAATTTAAAATCAGGTCAAATTTTATTACTTGAAAATATCAGATTTTATAAACAAGAAGAATTAAATGATGAAAATTTTTCAAAATCCCTAGCAAAGTGCGCGGATATTTTTATAAATGAGTGTTTTTCTTCGAGTCATCGTAAACATTGTTCTACTTTTGGATTAGCTGAATACCTGCCTTCATTTCCAGGATGTCTGTTGGAGTATGAGCTTGAAAATTTGAGTATGATAACAAAACAAATTGAATCTATCTCTTCTATTGCAGTCCTAGGAGGTTCTAAAGTTTCGTCAAAAATCGATATCATTTATAATCTATTAAATAAATTTGATAAGATTTTGATAGGTGGCGCTATGGCAAATACTTTTTTAAATGCGAAAAAAATCAATGTTGGTAAATCTTTAGTTGAATTAGCATCAGTTAAAGAAGCTAATGAAATATTAAAAATTGCGGGTGATAAAATAATACTTCCAGTTGATGCAACAGTCTTAAATGATGAAACGAATGATCGGTCAATTGATGAAATATTTAATTTAGATATTAATAATATTAGAAAAAATCATATTATTTATGATATTGGACCAAAAACAAGAAAAAACTACTTTAATGAAATATCAAAATATAAAAAATTGTTATGGAATGGTCCTTTGGGATTTTTTGAAAAGCAACCTTTTGATAACGGAACAAATTTTGTTTCTTCTATTGTTTCTAAAACAAGCCAAAAGAATTTATTTTCAGTTGCAGGAGGTGGAGATACAATTTCAGCATTGAAAAACTCAAAGAATATTGATAATTTTTCATTTATATCTACAGGTGGTGGTGCTTTTTTAGAATTTATAAGCGGTAAAACATTGCCTTGTGTTGATATTCTAAACAATTAGGATTAAGAAGTTAATATGAATAAAAAAAAACTTAATAAAATTGCAAATTCTCTGGTTGAAAGTTCAAAAGGCATTTTAGCTGCAGATGAGAGTACCTCAACTATCACCAAACGGTTTGAACAAATTAATTTAGAATCAAATTTTGAAAATAGAAGAAAGTACAGAGAGCTGTTGTTTAAAACTCCCGAACTTGGAAGCTACATTAGTGGTGTGATTCTTTTTGATGAAACAATCAAACAATCAGATCGAGAGAATACAAGCTTTGTTGAAATTTTAAAAAATCAAAATATTCATCCAGGAATCAAAGTAGATTTAGGTGCAAAACCTTTACTTGGTTCAGATATTGAAAAAAGTACTGAAGGTCTTGATAATCTATATAATAGAGTTGAAGAATATTCAAAACTTGGTGCAACTTTTGCAAAATGGAGGGCTGTTATTACTATACTTAATGATTTTCCATCTAGATATTGTATTAAAATTAATTCGGATTCTTTGGCAAGATACGCAAAAATCGTGCAATCTCACAGTTTGGTTCCAATAGTAGAACCTGAAGTTTTAATGGATGGAACACATTCGATAGATAAATGTTTTGAGGTTACCTCAAGAACTCTCGAGTTTGTTTTTGAAAGTTTAGTTGAACATGATGTATATCTAGGAGGAATTTTATTAAAACCTAATATGATTATATCTGGGTTAGACTCTAATGAGACAAATAACCCTGATTTAGTAAGCAAAAAAACTCTTGAATGTTTAAAAAGGTATGTTCCCGAAGAGGTTCCTGGAATTGTTTTTTTATCAGGCGGGCAGTCTAACGACCTAGCTACAAACAATCTAGATAAAATGAATAAATTAAAAATTGGACCATGGAAACTTAGTTTTTCGTATGGCCGAGCACTTCAGCAACCTGTTTTAAAAAAATGGAATGGAAAAGATCAAAACTCTTTTAAAGCTCAAAAAGAATTACTTAAAAGAGCAAAATTGAATTTTTTAGCTGCTAAAGGTGAATATGAACCTGATTTAGAGTAGGTAATTAATGGAAAAAAAAAAAATTAAAGTTGCTCCTTCTATTTTATCAGCAAATTTTTCTATCTTGGGTGAAGAAATTAGACGACTCGACAAATGTTCTTGCGAATACATTCATATCGATGTGATGGATGGTCATTTTGTTCCAAATCTTACAATAGGACATGATGTAGTAAAATCAATAAGACAACACACTAAAAAGGTGTTTGATGTTCACTTAATGATTAACCCAGTTAAAAAATTCATAAAAAATTTTGTAGATGCAGGAGCAGATATAATTACAATTCATCATGAAATAAGTGATAATGTGTTAGATTGTTTAAAATTAATTAAAAAACTTGGTAAAAAAGTAGGCATTTCAATAAAGCCTAATACAAATTCGAAAGTCCTTGAACAATATTTAGATTATGTTGACTTAATTTTAATTATGACTGTTGAACCTGGATTTGGAGGACAGAAATTTTTAAGCTCTCAACTTAAAAAAATATCTGAAGCTAAAAAGATTGTAGGAAATAGAAAAATAGAAATTGAGGTTGATGGCGGCATAAACACAAAAAATCATTTAAGTGCTATAAAAGCAGGAGCTAATGTTTTGGTAGCAGGTTCTGCTATCTTTAAGAATACAAATTATGAGAGTAATATCATAGAACTGAAGTGTATTTAAAATGAATAGGAGGAATTTTTTTTCAATCGTAATCTTGCTTTTTTTTGTTAATTCACAAACACTAAATGCTGGAACAATAACTATTCCAAAAGTAAAGGCAGTGAAGGTGAAAAATATCCAAATAAAGGAAGAACTGTCTCTTTCTGGTTCAATTATCGCAAACGAAAGTGTTGAGTTAACTTCGGTAATATCAGAGAAAATAAAAAAAATAAAATTTATTGAAGGAAGCTTAATAAAAAAAAATACTGTGCTTGTTGAATTTCAAAATTCTGAAGAGTTAGCAGTCTTAAAACAGGTTCAAGCCGATTTGGAGGAGTCAAATTTAAAATATGAAAGAGCAATGAAACTTTTAAGCGAAGGAAATATTTCGCAGGCAGTTGTTGATAAAAGGTTTAAAGAAAAAAAAGTACTTGAGGGTAGATTTGAAGAAATTTCTGCAAAGATTGAAGATCTAGTAATTAAAGCTCCATTTGATGGAGTTATTGGAACTAAAAACTTTAGTATAGGCTCTTTTGTAAATCCAGGGCAAGTAATTGCTAATTTTTATGATATTAACACAGTGAAAATTAAATTTTTCTTGCCAGAAAAATACATACCTATAATAAAGGTTAATCAGGAAGTTAAAGCAAAATTTTTAAATAGAAATTTAGGTATTACTGGAAAGATTTACGCAATTAACCCTTCAGTTGATAATAAAACAAGAACATTCGAAGTCTTAGCATTAGTAAAAGAAAATAAGAATTTATTTCTCAAACCAGGGATGATGGTTAGTGTGAAACTTTTATTTAACGAGCAAAGTGTACTCTCAGTTCCTGAGGGGTCAATAATTCCAGAGGGTGAAGATACTTATGTTTTTATAGTAGATGAAAAAAATAATGTAGAAAAGAAACTGGTAAAGATTGGTATCAGAAAAAAAGGAATTATTGAAGTTATTGCAGGATTGAAAAAAAATGATTTAGTCGTATCTGAAGGTACAAACAAGATCAAAGCTGGTCTTCGAGTTGAGTTAATTAAATGAACCTGTCTAATTTTTTTATAAAAAGAAATATTTTTTGTATTGTTATCTTTTTACTAATTATGTTGACGGGAGTTTTATCTTTAAATCAATTACCTTTAAGAGAGTTTCCTGATATTGAAAAATCAGAAATTACAATAAGCACTCGATATGCAGGTTCATCCTCAGCTATAATTGAAACTAAAATTACTGAAGTAATCGAAAATCAAATAAGTGGTATTGAAGGAATAAAATCAATTTCCTCCGTAAGCAGGGATGGAAGTTCCAAAATCACACTAGAATTTAATGCTGAAAAAAATATTGATGAAGCTGCAAATGATGTAAGAGACGCAGTTTCAAGAATATCTGGAAGATTACCTAAAGACTCTGATCCACCTGAAATTTATAAAATTGATTCTGACGCTAACGCTGTAATGTATATAAATCTCGCAAGCAAGGTTTTAAATCAGATGGAATTAACTGAATACGCAGAACTATATATATTAAATAGACTTTCAGTTGTTCCGGGAGTGGCAAAAGTAAATGTTTCAGGAAAAAAAAGAAAGTCTATGAGAATTTGGGTAGATCCAGAAAAACTATCATTTTATGGATTAACTGTTCTTGATGTAGAAAAAAAAATCCTAGAAGAAAATGTTGAATTTCCAGCCGGTCGATTGGAATCAAAAACAAGAGATTTTTCTATTAAGGTACAAAGTGGACTTAACAGCGTTAATGAATTTGAAAATCTTGTTTTAAAAAAGGGAAATGATTTTTCTTATGTTTCAATCAAAGATGTAGCAACAGTTCAATTAGCGCCGGAAGAACCAAGAGAATTATTCAGAGGAAATGGCGAAGAAATGATTAGTTTTGGAATAGTAAAACAAACATCTGCAAACTTACTATCTGTTTCCAAAGGCGTGTTAAATGAATTCGAAGATATCAAAAAAGATTTACCAGATGATATTAAAATATATAAAAGTTGGGATACATCAATTTTTGTTAAAGAAGCTTTGATTGAAGTTTTGATAACTTTATTGTTAGCTATATCATTTGTAGCAGTAGTTATTATTTTTTTCTTGAAGAATATATCATTGTCCATTGTACCTTTCATAACAGTTCCAATATCAATTCTTGCTTCATTTATATTTTTGAATTTTTTCGGATTTTCAGTCAATTTAATTACTTTATTAGCTTTAGTATTATGTACTGGTTTAGTGGTGGACGACTCAATCGTTATGCTTGAAAATATTTTTAAAAAAATTGAACAGGGTAAAGAAAAAATCGAAGCAGCAATTGAAGGTTCAAAAGAGGTTTTTTTTGCAATTGTTTCCACATCTGTCGTTTTAATTAGTGTTTTTTTACCCATTATTTTTCTAAAAGGAGATACTGCTAGACTTTTTAATGAACTAGCTTTGACAATCATTAGTGCTATTTTTTTTTCAACGATTACCTCACTAACACTAACTCCGATGTTGTGCACAAAGTTTATTAAAGTAAAAAGCAATAAATTACAAAATAATTTTTTGCTTGAAAAGTACAATTTAGTTTTAAAAAATTTTTTAATAAGAAAAAAAATTGTATTTATTATTTTCCTTACTGCAATAATTGGTTCATATTTTCTTTATTTAAATATTTCTAAGGAACTTTCTCCTAAAGAAGATAGGGGTGCATTTTTTATTATTATGAATTCTCCTGAAGGAAGTAGCTTTGAGAATACGGTGAATCAAATGTTAGAATTAGAAAAAATTCTTCTTAAATTAAACGAAAATAATGAGGCAAAAAGAATTCTTTTAAAAGTTCCAAGAAGTTTTTCTGGATCTGAAAATTTCAGTGATGGTATCGGAATTATTATTCTTAATCATTGGTCAGACAGAAGAGATATTAATGAAATAATCAAGGATGTTCGACAAAAATCAAATATAACTGATTCCAATGTAAGAGTTTTTCCACCCAGAGGACTTGGGCAGAGGAGAGCTGGGTCTCAAGTACAATTTGTCATTGGTGGTAATGAATATTCGAATTTAGAGGTCAATCTTAATAAAATTATTAATAAGCTAAAAGAAAATAAAAATTTTGTTTTTTTTGATACTGACTATAAAAAAACAAGACCAAATTTAGAAGTAAATATTAATAGAGAAAAGTCTTCAGAGCTTGAAGTATCATCATTTGATATCGGTAAAACATTAGAAATATTACTAGCAGGAAGAAAAATAAATACATTTATAGATAATGGAAAAGAATATTATGTTATTATTCAAGCCTTAAAGTCAAAAAGAGAATTAAAAGGTGATTTATCTTCAATAGAGGTAAAAAATAAAAATGGAGACTTCATAAGGCTGGATTCATTGTTGAATTTTGAAGAAACTGCTGAAGCTAAAGAATTAAATAGATTTAATAGAAATAGAGCAATAACACTAAAAGCTAGTATTTCGAAAGATTATTCCTTGGGTGAGGCAATATCTTTTATTGAGGATATCGCCTTAAATGAATTAGATTCAAGTATAAAAACAGATTTCAAAGGTCAAGGTAAAGAATTTAAAGATTCTTCTAAACAATTTGTCTTTTTATTTATTATTTCATTTTTGGTTGTATACTTAGTATTAAGTGCTCAGTTTGAAAGTTTTATTTATCCAATAATTATTATTGTTACAGTTCCATTGTCACTATCAGGAGGTTTATTTGGATTGTGGATGTTTGGAAATTCATTAAATATATTTAGTCAAATAGGTATAATAATACTGTTAGGAATTTCAGCAAAAAATGGAATATTAATTGTAGAATTTGCAAATCAACTTAGAAATAAAGGCAAGAATATCTATGAAGCTTTGATTGAAAGTTGTCAGAAAAGAGTTAGACCTATAATTATGACAGCAATTTCTACTTTAGTCGGAACAATTCCTTTGCTGATAAGTTCAGGCGCTGGTTCTCAAGCAAGATTAACAATTGGCATTGTTATTTTTTGTGGATTAATAATTTCTATTTTTCTTACCTTATTTCTTACTCCTTATTTTTATTTAAAAATTGCACCATTAATTAAGGAAAAACTCTAATGCAAGTTGAAGTTTCCTTCTCTAAAAAAATCTGCGTCAACCTGAAATGACGATAACTCAAGGGAATAAAATTTTTCAAACCATTTTTTTAAATTCGGTTTTATTGACTTATCAAAGTGAATATCAAGTCCTTGAGTTTGTCCATAAATTAATTTGATAATCTTTCCTTTTTTAACTATTAACTGACCATTCTTAAAAACATAATCTGCTTCAGAAAACATTTTTTCAATTTTTTTCTTTGGATTATAAATTGAAATATCAGCAATGTATCCTGGCTTGAGTGAACCTCTATCTTTGAGTCCTAATAACTTTGCTGGGGCAGCTCTAGTCATTATAGCTATTTCATATAATGAATATTTTCTTTTTATATCTTTAAGATGGCACACATCAAAAGCAAATTTATTAATTCTTTTTAACTCAGAATTCCTAAAATCGGGTTCCATTAATAATCTAAAAAGTCTTGGATAGGATGTAAACGGAGCGCCATTTGGATGATCTGTAGTAAGAAAAACTCTCCAAGGATCTTTTATTAGTAAGAAAAGCTCCAATCCAATTATCCATTGCAAAGCATTTACAAAATTTTTTTCTTTATAAATATATGGAACTATTCCTCCTCCTCCGTCTTCGACCTCCGAGATAATCCATTTTTTTGGGTTTGCATAATCTCTTGCATTAAATTGTCTTAAAATATCAGAAGAAATTGTAACAGTTTTTTTAAACATCACCTGTCCTATGTCTACTGAAATATTATTATTTTTATTTATTTTATCTGACAATTTTATAGAACCTGATGAAAAACCTCTTTTTCCATCATTTCCATATCCATAAAATTGTACATGTGCTAAATGCATTCTTCTTCCTTCAGCTGCATCAATTGTATTGATTGCCGTTTCAACATTTCCAGCCATACCTAGGTTGTTGCAATGAACATGAAGAGGATGAGGTATCTTTAAATTTTCATTCGCAATATTTAATGTTTTTAAAATTTGTCTTGAAGTAATACCGTATGAAGGAACAACATCATCTAAACTAAAATCCAGACCACCTTGCTTAAATACCTCAGAGCCACCTGCATTAATAACTTTTAATCCTAAACATTTTGTTGAATTTATAGTCCATGCAACATAATCATCAAAAAAAGTTTGACCTTTTTTTTTATTTAAATTTTCCAATAAAAAACTATCATTTCCAAGAATTGCTAAACCACCCTTGTCAATCATTGGGATTTTTTCTAATTCTAAATGCGTAACGAAAGAATTTACTGGAAGTACAGCAGGCTCTACAACGGTTGTAAATCCCATTTCAGAATATCTGTAACCGGTTCCTTCAGTTGTCCATCTTGTTCCTTTGCCAGGTAATTGTTTTCTATTTTTTAAATTATTTTCAACAAAAATTTTGTGTACTTCCGGCATTAATAATCGAGCATTATTTACATTACCACCTGCAATGTGTGAATGGATATCAATACCTCCAGCCATCACAATTAAACCTGATGCATCAATAGTTTTATCAAAGTTCTTAAGACTATTTTGTTTAGGGTCAATAATTTTACCATCTTTGATATAAATATCTTTTTTTACACCATCCAAGTTTTGAGTAGGATCGTAGACTATTCCATTAGTTATTTTAATATTTGCCATATCTTAACATATTGATATTACTGTAAAAATTTTCTGAAATTAAAAGTTTATTTTAAAAAATGCTTTATTTTTATTTTTTAATAACAATTTATTAATTTATAGTATAATTGAACTAGTTTAACAATCAAAAAGGATTTCAAATGGATGCAACATCTCCAGATTCAGATGTAAAAATAAAAAAAACTGTATCTCGTCAAGAAGCTGAAGAAGCTGTAAAAACTCTTATAAAATGGGCTGGTGATAATCCAGATAGAGAGGGTTTAAAAGAAACTCCAAAAAGAGTTGTCAGTGCTTATGAGGAATTTTTCGCTGGTTATAAAAACGATCCAAACCAATTGCTTACTAAAACTTTTGATGATGTAAACGGATACAATGACATAGTTATGTTAAAAAATATATCATTACATTCCCACTGTGAACATCACATGGTACCAATAATTGGAAAAGTGCACCTAGCTTATTTACCAATTGATAAAGTTGTTGGTATTTCAAAACTTGCAAGAGTAGTAGATATATTTGCAAAAAGACTTCAAACTCAAGAAACAATGACTCAGCAGATTGCAGATGTAATTCAAAACTGTCTCAAACCTAAAGGTGTTGCAATATATATTGAAGCCTTCCATCAATGCATGACAACAAGAGGTGTTGCTAAACCTGATGTTTCTACAATAACTTCCTGTTTTTTAGGGGAATTTAAAAGTGATGAAAAATTAGAAAACAAATTTTTAAATTTTGTAAAATCTTAATGAATATCGTGTTTAGAAAAAGAGTTTCTATAACAGAAGTTGAAGAGGGAAATAATTTTCAGCCTAAATTTGACGAATACGGTCTAATCCCTGTTATAACTACAGATTACAAAGATAAAATTGTATTAATGCACGGATATATGAATGAAGAAGCCCTTAAAAAGTCTCTTGATACAGGCTTTGTTCACTATTGGTCTAGAAGCAGGAAAACATTATGGGAAAAAGGACAAACAAGTGGTCTTAAACAAAAGATTAAAGAAATTAAGATTGATGATGATCAAGATTGCATGTGGTTTAGTGTAGAGGTTTTTGGGAATGGTGCTAGCTGTCATGTAGGATACAGGTCTTGTTTCTACAGAAAAATAAAGTTAGATATTGAAATGAAAAATAAATTAGAATTTACCGAAAAAAATAAAGTATTCGATCCTCAAAAAGTATATGGTGATGCCCCTAACCCAACAAAGTTATAAAGTTTTTATTTTTTTTATCATTTTTCCTATATTCGCCTTCACTTCTGAATTTAAAGTTACTGAGATAGCTGATGATTTTTTTGTTCATTTCGGAATCCAAGAGGATTCAAATAAGTTTAATAAGGGAGATATTTGTAATATAGGTTTTATAGTCGGAAAAAAATCTGTAATGGTTATTGACACAGGAGGAACTCTAAAAATTGCTGAAAAATTGATAGAACAAATTAGATTAAAAACAAAACTTCCAATCTCTCATGTGGTTATAACACATGGACATCCTGATCATTTTTTAGGAAGTTCAGCATTTTTGAAGTTTAATCCAATTTTTATTGGACATGAAAATTTAGAAAGATCTTTAAATATGAATTTTAATTTTTACAAACTTTCTCAGGCTACAAGTCTAGAAAATAAAAATGTGCTCGAAATTAAACCTGTTTTACCAAATAAAATTGTAAATAAAAATCAGTCAATAAATATTAATTTAGGTGAAAGAAATATTCAAATTCATGCATGGTCAAGTGGACATACTGATAATGATTTATCAGTATTAGATAAACAAACCAAAATTTTTTGGTCAGAAAATATATTTGTCGAAAGAATTCCATCCATTAGAGCAAGTATACTTGGATGGAAAAATAATCTTGAGATTACAAAAAATATGGAGATCTCGAAAATCGTACCAGGTCATGGACCGGTTAAAGAAAAAGATTTAGCCATAGAACCAATGCTTAGATATTTCAACAGAATTATTGAACAAGTAAGACTTATACATAAAAAAGGGTATGATTTGGAGTATGCTCAAAATAATGTTGCCAAAAATAATAATGAAAATTGGCTGTTATTTAATATTTATCATAAATCAAATGTTGCAAAAGCATATACGGAACTTGAATGGGAATAAAAAATTTATTTAACAGTTTAAAAGATTTTTTAATTAGATAAAATATGAAGTATAAATTTAATTTTAATGGAGGAAAATATGGACGCATCAATACTAAATTACAGTGTTAATGACAATGTTGCAGAATTTTTATCTGGAACAAAAAAACTTTACATCAATGGTCAGTGGGTAGACTCAACATCAGGAAAAACTTTTGATGTTGAAGATCCTGCTACCGGAAAAAAAATTGCTACTTGTTCCGCAGGAAACAAAAATGACATCGATTTAGCAGTTTCAGCTGCAAGAAAAGCATTTGATTCAGGAAAATGGACTTCTGTACCAAATAATGAAAAAGGCAAAATAATCTGGAAAATCGCTCAATTGATAGACGATCATGCAGAAGAGCTTGCACAATTAGAATCTCTAGATAACGGAAAACCTGTTACGATAGCAGGTGCTGCAGATGTGCCTTTATCTTCAGATATTTTTAGATATATGGCTGGATGGGCAACGAAAATTGAAGGAGAAACAATTCCATATTCATGTCTTTACACTCCAGGAGCTCAATATCATAGTTACACTCTCAGAGAACCTGTAGGTGTATGTGGACAAATCATTCCCTGGAATTTTCCGCTTTTAATGGCAGCTTGGAAATTAGCTCCAGCATTAACAGCTGGATGTACAATTGTTTTAAAACCTGCAGAGCAAACTCCGCTTTCCGCTCTAAGGCTTATGGAAATAATTAATGATTCAGGTCTTTTACCAGAAGGAGTAGTAAATTTAGTTACCGGTTATGGGGAAGAAGCTGGAGCTCCACTAGCAGAACATCCTCATGTTGATAAAGTTGCTTTTACTGGTTCAACTGAGGTTGGAAAAATTATTACTAAAGCAGCATCAGGGAACCTCAAAAAAGTGTCCCTCGAACTTGGAGGAAAATCTCCAACGATAGTTTTTCCTGATGCTGATATCGAAGCTGCAATTGCAGGTGCTGCAAGTGCAATTTTTTTCAATCATGGTCAGTGTTGTTGTGCTGGTTCCAGATTATTTGCTCACGAAAAAGTATTTGACCAAGTTACTGAAGGAATCTCAAAAATAGCATCAAATATAAAAGTTGGACCTGGTATGGATTCTTCAACTGAAATGGGACCACTTGTTTCTGACGAACAGTATCAGAAAGTTGCAGAGTATATTGAATCTGGTAAATCAGAAGGTGGTGAAATTGTAGCAGGCGGAAAGTATGATAATTCTAACGGAGGACATTTTGTACATCCAACTGTTTTCTCAAAAACTAATCAAGATATGAAATTAGTCAAAGAAGAAATTTTTGGTCCAGTAGTTTGTGCACAACCCTTTTCTGATGAAAATTTAGAAAAAATTGCAGCTGAGGCAAACAACACATCTTTTGGTTTAGCAGCAAGCGTTTGGACTAAAAATATTAGTGTTGCGCACAAACTTGCGGCGAAAATTCGCGCAGGAACTGTTTGGGTAAACTGTCATAATATTTTTGATGCATCTCTTCCATTTGGTGGATATAAAGAATCTGGATGGGGAAGAGAAATGGGTCATGAAGTTTT